>RRZT010226656.1_pt1 | contig 35383 bp, 28 predicted proteins | sample 2165551 | NCBI WGS metagenome assembly RRZT01 (sample SAMN10456910, study PRJNA506462) | wastewater metagenome | biome: wastewater; feature: sludge; material: wastewater sludge; isolation source: wastewater sludge with Escherichia coli K12::gfp cells carrying plasmid... | place: USA: Moscow, Idaho...
ACCCGCCGCATCACCCACATCACCGAGGTGCAGGGCATGGAGGGCGATGTCATCACCCTCCAGGACGTCTTCCTCTTCGACTACTCGATGGGCATCGATGAGCACGGCCGGTACAAGGGTCACCTCAAGGCCACCGGGGTGCGTCCGAAGTTCGCCGAGAAGCTCGCCGACCTCGGCATCCGCCTGGGTCCCGAGGTCTTCCAGCCTGACCCGGCCGGTCGTGCGGTGGGCATCCGATGAAGCGGGCCACTCGGCTTCGCCTCGGCGCCCTGGGCGGCCTCGTGGGCGTGCTCGCCCTGATCGCGCCGGGCGCTCTCGCGCAGAGCGCCGGGGGCGGTGACGGCCAGCCCTTCCTGTCGATCCGCTCGGTCGACAGCGCCGATTCCGCCGACACGGTGCTGGGGGTCACGTGGACCGGCGACGAGGCCGACCTCGACCGACTCCAGGTCACCGAGAACGGGCGCGAGGTCCGGCTGGGGGCGCCGGTGGCCGACACCGATCCCCGCGGCGTCGTCTTCGTGGTCGAGTCCTCGGCAGCCATGGAGACGGCGATGGCCTCGGTGAAGGACGCGGTCACGAACCTCGCCGCCGATCTCCCCGCTGGCACCGAGATGGCCCTCGTGAGCTACGGCGACTCGGCGCAGCTGATCCGCGAATTCACCACCGACCCCCAGGCCATCGCCGACGGGGTCGACACGCTCGCTCCTCAAGGGGCAGCGGCCCTGTGGGACGGGATCTACGTGGGCGCACAGGCGCTGGAGGACAGCCCCGAGCTCCAGCCCAACCTGGTGCTGGTGTCGGCCTCGCCGGACTCGGCCTCGGTCACCCCCGCCAGCCGGGCCACGGGCCTGACCACCTCCCTCGGCACCGCGGTGTTCGCGGTGGGGATCGAGCCCTCCGCCCCGGCGGCGGCGCTCGAGCAGCTCGTGGGCACCGCGGGGGGCCGCTACCTCCCCACGAGCGACGTCGATCGCGCCATGAAGCGAGATGTGCTGCCATCGATCACCGATCAGTTCGACGTGATCTTCGCGAGCGAGGTGAAGGCCGGGGAGGTCGTCGACCTCGAGGCTCGTCTCGGGGAGCTGAGCACCGTCGTCTCCTACGTCGACGGCGGCAACGTGGCCGGCAACCTCGCGCTCGCCCCGATGGATGCCACCAGCGGCGGTGGAGGCGGGCTGCTGCACTCGGGCGTGGCAAAGGTGGCCGCCATCCTCATGGCTCTCGTGGCGATCACGCTCGGCACCTACGCCATGATCCTGGTCTTCACCAAGGACGAGGACGGTCTGTCGGCGGTGCTGCAGGTCTACTCGGAGGGCTACGGCGCGGACGGCGAGAGCGACGACGGCGACGGCGGTGCCGCCACCAGTGCCTTGATCCAGCGGGCGGTCGACCTCACCGAGGAGTTCGCCGAGCGCCGGGGGTTCCTGGCCAAGACCGAGGGTGCCCTCGAGCGGGCGGCCATGCCGCTGCGGGCCGCCGAGGCCCTGTTCTTCTACGGCGCCTTCAGCCTTGCCGCCTTCGTCATGATCTTCCTGGTGTCCGGCAACCTCATGGCCACCGTCGTGGTGGGCGGCATCCTTGCGGCCCTCCCTCCGGTCTTCGTGAACTTCAAGGCCAAGAAGCGCCAGAAGGCCTTTCTGGCGCAGCTTCCGGACACCCTGGCGTTGCTGGCCGGAACCCTCCGCGCCGGCTACTCGCTCATGCAAGGCGTCGAAGCGGTGTCCCAGGAGGTCGACGAGCCCATGGGCGCGGAGTTGCGCCGGGTGGTCACCGAGTCCCGCCTCGGTCGGCCCCTCGAGGAGTCGCTCGAGGCCTCGGCCGAGCGCATGCACAGCGCCGACTTCTCCTGGGCGGTCATGGCCGTGCGGATCCAGCGCGAGGTGGGCGGCAACCTGGCTGAGCTCCTCCTCACGGTGGGGGACACCATGACGCAGCGCGAGCGGCTCCGCCGGGACGTGGCCGCGCTGACCGCCGAGGGCAAGGTCAGCGCCATCGTGCTCGGCCTGCTGCCCATCGGCCTCGCCGGCGCCATGTTCGTGATCAACCCCGAGTACATCTCGGCGCTGTTCACGACCAAGGCCGGCAACGTGTTGCTGGGTGGCGCTCTGCTGCTGGCAGGCGTCGGGTTCTATTGGATGAAGAAGACGATCGAAATCGAGATCTGATCATGCTCCTCCCGCTCTTCGTCGCGCTCCTCGGAGCCGGTATCGCCGTCATCATCTTCACGATCCTCACCGATGTGGAGGAGAAGTCCGTCGTGCGCAGCTCGCTGCGCCAACTGGACGGGTACGAAGTCGAGAACGTGCGCGACCAGGAGCTCCTGGTGCCGTTGCGCCAGCGGGCCTTCGTGCCGTTGCTCCATGGGCTGACCGGCCTCGGCCAGCGCCTGACCCCGGTCGGCTACGTCGACGGCGTGCGCCAGAAGTTCATCTACTCCGGACGCCCCAGCGCGGACGCCGTCGACCGGTTCCTGGCCGTCCGGGTGGTCACCGTGGCCGCCATCCCGATCGTGGGCATCCTGGCGTTCTTCGTGCTTCCGCTCAGCGGCAAGATGCCGCTGTTGACCTTCGGCATGCTGTCTCTGGCGCTCCTGCTGGGCCCTGACGCCATCCTCAATCGCAGGGTCGAAGCGCGGCAGCACTCGATGCAGGTGCAGTTGCCCGACATCCTCGACCTCCTGGTCATCAGCGTCGAGGCCGGCCTGGGCTTCGAGCAAGCGCTCGACCGCACGGTCAAGGCCGTGCCGGGTGCGCTCTCGGACGAGTTCGCCCGCATGCTCGGCGAGACCCGTGCCGGCTCGTCGCGGAGCGACGCCATGCGTTCCCTCGAAGGTCGCACCAAGGTCCCGGAGATCCGGTCGTTCGTGCTCGCCATCCTCCAGGCCGACACCTTCGGCGTGTCGATCGGGCGGGTGCTGCGGTCCCAGGCCGACGAGATGCGCATCAAGCGTCGCCAGATCGCCCAGGAGAAGGCCCAGAAGGCCCCGGTCAAGATGCTCATCCCCATGGTCTTCTGCATCTTCCCAGCGCTCTTCGTGGTCGTCATCGGGCCTGCGGCCATCCGCATCCGCAACAACTTCTGAAACCACGCTCGCCGCTGCCGACAGGAGGCTGCGGCTCCGCCGACGACGTGGTCGTCTGCCGCCGGAGAGACCTGGGAGAAGGACATGGCGACTGTGGTGGGGTCCCAGACCGACGGGGCATGGGAGCAGGACGGGTCTTCGGGGCGTGAGCCCGCCGGCGCCAGCGGTGCCGCGTCCTCCCGCTGGACCCGTGGGTGGCCTCCTTCGCTGGCGGGCGTGGTGGGCCTCGCGGTCGCGTTGTGGGGGCTGCTCATCGGTCTCGCGCCGCTCGTCGACAACAGCTTCCTGACCCATCTCGCGACCGGCCGCCTCATTCTCGACCAGGGCATCCCGACCGCCGATCCCTACTCGTTCACCGCCCCCGGCGAGCCGTGGGTGGTGCAGAGCTGGCTGGCCTCGTTGCTGTACGGCGCGGTGGACGCGCTCGCCGGAGGAACCGGCCTGCGGCTCCTCATGGGAGCCACCACCATGACCCTCGGAGCGTGTGTGTGGCGCCTGACGCGTCCCGCGACGACCCTGCTCCCGCGGGTGGCCGTCGCTGTCGTGACGATGGGGGTGGCCATGGAATTCTGGGCCGAGCGACCGCTGCTCTTGGGCCTGCTCTTCCTCGCGGTGCTGGTGCTTCAGGCCAACGAGGAATGGGACCCCCGCTGGGCCCTGCCCATGATGTGGATCTGGGCGAACGTGCACGGGTCGTTCCCACTCGGTCTGGTGGTCGTGGCCCTCCTGGCGATGGGGCGTCGTCTCGACGGCCAGTCACCACGGGTCGAGCTGCGTCTCCTGGCCTGGGCGACGGCAGGCACGGTGCTCGGTGCGATCGGGCCCCTGGGGTTCCGCCTGCTCACCTTTCCCGTCGACCTGTTGGCGCAGCAGCAGACCCTCCACTACGTGACCGAGTGGCGGGCACCGACGTTCGACACGACCGGACAGCGCCTCTTCGTGCTGCAGCTCGTCGGCGCCGTGGTGCTCCTCGTTCGCCGTCCCAGCTACCGCGTCGCCCTTCCGCTCGCGGTCTTCTCCGCCGCGGCGATGCTCGGCCTGCGCAACATCCCGGTGGCCAGCCTGGTCCTCGTGGCGGGCATGGCGACCTGCGCAGCCGGTCTCGGCTCGATCGACGGTGCCAGACGCTCGCGTGCGACCGCGGCGGGGGCCGTCGCGGTCGGATGCCTGGCCCTCCTGCTCACGGTGTCCGAACTCGGCTCCGAGAACTTCAATCTGCGCTCCTATCCGGAGGAGGCCGTGGCCTGGCTCGATGCACGGGAGTTGCTCGGCACCGAGAGCCGCCTCGTGAGTCGGGACTACGTCGGGAACTACCTCGAAGCGCTGAAGGGTGAAGACGTTCGAGTGTTCATGGACGACCGATATGACATGTTCCCCTCACAGGTCTCAGGGGACTACATCGACCTCGTACGTGGCCTCGACCCGGGAACCGTTCTCGAGCGCTACGACGCCCAGATCGTGCTCTGGGACCGGGACACGCCGTTCGGCGCCTGGCTCGAGGAAGCCGATGGTTGGGGCATCGTGTACCGCGACGAGGAGTGGGTGATCGCGTGCCCGAGCGCCGGCCCCGGCCGGCTCGGCCAGTGCGACGCGCCGTCCTCCCGGTAGCCGCCGGCCCGAAGCCCTGCCGTCGCAACTGACGCGACGCTGCCGGTGGCCCGAAGGCCACCGGCAGCCACCGCGTGCCGAGGCGCCCACGGCTTGGTGGTCGGCCAGGGCCAACCGCCAACCGCGAGACGACCTCGGTCAGCCGATCGAGGTGCCGACGCTGTCGAACTTGTTGGACGCGTTCTTGCCGAGGACGGTCACGGCGGCGATGCAGACCACCGCGATGAGTGCCACGAGCAGGGCGTACTCCACCAGGGAGGCACCACGTTCGCACTGGCCGAAGCGGGCGCGCAACCAGTTGGCGAGGAGTTCGTAGGTCTGGATCATTCTCGGGTACCTGTCCTTTGTCCGTGGGTAACCGTCTTCGGGAAACCCGAATGGCATGATCTGTATCGGTCGTTCGGCCCGGGTCCTTGAGCCCAGGGCTGGGTCAAAAGACCCAGGTGCGGACACACGCGAAGGGGGGCGGTGCCGATCAGGCACCGCCCCCCTTCGAGGCTTCGGTTGACCCGGTTCCGGGCTACGGCGCGTTCACGATCGAGCTGCTCGATCGACCGAGGCTGTTGCCGCTCTGCCCACCGAAGTACGACAGGGCCGCGAGGCACACCGTCGCGATGAGCGAGAGCATCAGCACGTACTCGACCAGAGAGGCACCTCGATCAGAGGTGACGCCTTGCCGGGCCAGGAGCCAGGTGAGCAGGTACTCGAGCTGGAGCACGTGTGCACCTCCTTCCCGGACACCGGTGGGGTGGGGCGGCTGTGCCGCCCCACCCCACCGTGCGCGTCCTTGGTCGGTCAGCCGATCGAGGTGCCGACGCTCTGGAACTTGTTGGAGGCGTTCTTGCCGAGGACGGTCACCGCCGCGATGCACACCACGGCGATGAGCGCCACGAGCAGGGCGTACTCCACGAGGGAGGCGCCGCGCTCGCTGTCGGTGAAGCGGGCCCGGAGCCAGTTGGCGAGGAACTCGTACGAGAGGATCATTTTCTTGGTCCTTGGGTCAGTCATTCGGCGCCCCGACCGGACGGCCGGGGACGTTGTTGCAGCAGAGGTATCGACTGAACCGCACCCCGTCTGTAGCGTTGATCAGCGCGTCCGCTCGATCCAGGAAGCACGTGGGCCGCGTGCCTCCACGCCGCTTGGTTCCGGACGCCGGCGCGACCTGTGACCATCGAGGGGGGTCCGCCGCCGGGACCCGCTCCGGCACGGTCAATCCAAGTGGACGATGCCCATCCGCACCGCCTGCAGCACGGCCTGGGTGCGATCGCGGGCGTCGAGCTTCTGGTAGATCGAGGCCAGATGGTTCTTCACCGTCTTCTGGCTGATGTAGAGGCGTTCGGCCACTTCGGGCGTGGAGCAGCCGTCCGCGATGAGCTGGAGGACCTCCTCCTCCCTACGAGTGACCACTCGCTCGTCGTCCGAGCCGGACGCGGGGCGATCGAAGCGCCGCACCTCGTCGAGCATGGAGGCCGCCAGCCGAGGGGAGATGATGGTGTCGCCTCGGGCGGTCATGCGCACCGCCTCGGCGATCTCTTCGGTGGAGCAGTCCTTGACGAGGTAGCCGCTCGCCCCCGCCCGGATGGCCGAAGCGAGCACGTCCTGGTCGGCGTGCATCGTCAACATGACCACTTTGACCTGGGGGAGGGCGGAACGAATCCGGCGCGTCGCCTCGACGCCGTCGAGCTCGGGCATCGTGACGTCCATCAAGACGACGTCAGGGTGCAGCACCCGCGCCAGCTCGACCGCCTCGGCGCCGTCGCGGGCCTCGCCCACCATGTCGAAGCCCTGCTCGGCCATCGACCGGCGCAGGCCCTCGCGGAGCATCCGGTGGTCGTCGGCAAGCATGAGCCGTATGCCGGCATGCACGGCGGCGAGCGAGACCGCTCGAACGGCCGGGCTCTGGGTTGCGGTGTCGTAGACGGTCATGTCATCCCCCTTGGAGAAGGCATCGGACGCGAGTGCCCTTGCCCTGAGCGGAGACCAGCTCGAGCGTCGCGCCGATGCTCGACGCCCGTTCTCGCATGCCGACGATGCCGTAGGAGTCCAGGCGGCCGCTGCGGCCTTCCGGGAAACCGACGCCGTCATCGAGCACCTCGAGGGCCGCCGAGGTGCCGTTGCAGCGCCACACGACCCGGACCTTGGTGGCATGGGCGTGGCGCTCCACGTTGGTCAAGGCCTCCTGGGCGATCCGCCACATCTCTCGCTCCTGGAGGATCGGCAGGCGGCGCCCCCGGTCGGCGAAGAGCCGGATCTCGAGGTTGCTGCGCTCGGCCACTCGCCGGCCGTAGTCCTCGATGGTGTCGGCCATGTCATGGCTCTCGGAGACATCGGTGCGCAGGTCGTACAGCGTGTCGCGGACCTCGCCGATCACACCGCGCACATCGCCGCGCAGCTGCTCGAGGGAAGGCCCGACGTCGGCGCCTTTGGTGTCGGCGGTGACGATGCGGTCGAGCTCGAATGCGAGGTAGGCCAATGACTGGCCGATTCGGTCGTGGAGGTCCCTGGCGATGCGGGTTCGTTCCTCGTCGGCACCCACGGTGCGCAGTCGGGAGAACCACCGGGCGTTGTCGATCGCCAGCGCCGCCGGTTCGACGAAGCCGTTGAGGAGCTCGACATCTCGGGCTCCGAAGTGGTGGGCGTCGGCGTGCTCGATGGACAGCAGGCCGATCAGTGACCCGCGGGCCCGGAGCGGTGTGTACAAGCCCGAGGAGGTCGATGGCACGAGACCGGGCCCGCCCTGGCGAAGGAGGTTGCCTTCGGCCGCCAAGGCCTGGGTGGTCACCACCTCCCGCAGCGGCGGGGGAAGCTGTGCCGTGGAGATGCGCTCGGGCAGGCGGGTGCCGTCGCGCCGGGCGACGACCCAGATGGACGAGTCGGTGTCGTCGAGGAGGAGGATCACGGCGGCGTCGTAGTCGAAGAGGCCTCGAAGGCGGGTCACCGTGGTGTCGAGGACCTCATCGAGGTCGAACGACGCCGGCAGCGTCTGAGTGACCCGGTGCAGCGAGAAGAGCAGGGCGTTCGCGTCGGCGAGGCGGCCGAGGCGGTCCAGGGCCACCGAGTGCTGGCGGTCGGCCTCGCCTGAGATGCGGCGGGCATACCCGGCGACCAGGGCGACCATGAGCATGACGACGATCCACTGCGCCGACACCCGTATCGCCTCGGCGCTGACGTCGTCGCTGGCCAGGTCGGGGATGGCCACGGCCAGGGCGGAGGCAACCGCGACGCGCAGGCCGAAGCTGAATCCGCGAGCGAACCCCGCCACGATGATGGCGGTGACCAGTGAGAAGACGAAGGGGGAGTCCCAGTAGCCCGTCGATGCCACGGCGAGGACGGGGAGCGCCACTTCGACGAGTACGGCAATGAGGCTTCGGGTGTCGCCGTTGTACTCGAGGGGTCGCAGGGTCCGGACGATGGTCAGCGCCATGATGACCCCACACCAGGCCACGACCATCCAGTCGGCATCGATGAAGAAGGGCACCGAGAGGGCAACGGACACCGCGGTGGTGCCCCAGCGGATGGCGAGGATGGCCGGGTTGAACGGTGCCAGCAGATCGAGGTCGTCGACGAGGCCGGCGGCGACGAGGTCGCTCTCGTCGCGCAGGCCTCCTGCCCGGGTCAGGCGGGCGGTCTGGCGTCGCCAGGAGCGGCGTGAGGGCGCGACGATGGGCGGGTCGCCATCCTTGTCGACCTCATCGAGCACTGTGCCCATTGCCATCGCTCCCAGTCACCACGCACACGCGGTGGAGAGATCTGCCGACAGCTGTCGCATGCAGCCAGCCGATCCAACCTCGCTTCCATCGGCATCAGCACGGGAGAGCTAAGGTGCCGTGCTCGTGATCCTCGTTGGCCTCACCGGGGGCATCGGCGCCGGCAAGTCCACCGTGTCGGCCCTGCTCGCCGACCACGGCGCCGTGGTCATCGACGCCGACGCCATCGTCCATGAGATCCAGCGTCCCGGCACCGCCGTGTTCGCCGAGATCGCGGCCCGATTCGGCCCCGGCGTGATCGCCGATGACGGGACCCTGGACCGCGCCGCCATCGCCGAGATCGTCTTCAACGATCCGGACGAGCTGGCGGCGCTCAACGCCATCGTCCACCCTGCGGTGGGAGCTGAGATGGCCGACCGCATGGCGCGCGAGGCCTCGACCGATCACGTCGTCGTGCTCGACGTCCCCCTGCTCGTCGAGTCGGGTCGATCCGACATGGCCGCGACCGTCGTCGTCGACGTCGACCCGGAGATCGCCGTCGATCGGCTCGTACGCCAACGCGGCGTGCCGGAGGCCGATGCGCGCGCCCGAATGGCCCGTCAGGCATCGCGCGAGGACCGGTTGGCCAAGGCAGATCGCGTCATCGACAACAGCGGGACCCGGGCCGATCTCGAGGCGCAGGTGGACTCGGTCTGGCACTGGATGCGGGCACTGCCGCCGGTGGCGGACGCGGGCTGAGCCCACCTCCGGCCTGTCTCAGCCGGTGATCGACCAGCGAAAGGCGCTGATCAGGTCGGAGAACGAGTCGGTCCACAACGGCGCGGTCCCTGCAGCGGTCACGTCGTACCACTCGTGGTGGCCGTCCACGACACCGAGGTCGTCAGGGCTGCGGGCGAGGAGCACCCACTGCGACGAGAGGTGCCCAGCGGCCGACTCGGCGGCGGCGGGCGTGTCGGTGCGCACGAGGCCCGAGAGGCCGAGCTGCTGGCCCACGCGTCCGACGACCGGTGCCAGGTCGAAGTACCGGTTCGACACGTGGAACGCCAGAAGACCGTCGGGTTCGAGGTGGTCGAGGTACTCCTGCACCGCCTCGACCGTCAGCAGGTGCGCCGGGACGGCGTCGGAGCTGAATGCGTCGAGGACGATGACGTCGAAGCGTGCGTCTCCATCGTCGGCAAGGCTCAGTCGGCCGTCGCCGAGCACGATCCGGGTGGATGCCGGCGTGTCGCTGAGGTACGTGAAGTAGTCGGGGTTCGAGGCGATGCGGGCGACGGCGGGGTCGATCTCGTAGAAGGTGAACGAGTCCTGGGCCCGCCCGTAGGCGGCCAGCGCGCCCGTGCCGAGACCGATCACCGCGATGTCGCGGGGCCGTCCGCTCTGCTCGAGGCCGGTCAGGACCTCGCCGATGGGTCCCTCGCGGTGGTAGTAGCCGAGTGGCTCGCCCGGATCGTCAGGTGCCTGCATGCCATGAGTCGTGGTGCCGTTCGCCAGGAGGTGGCGGCCCCGGTCGTCCCGCAGGACCCGGTGCACACCGAAGAAGGTGCGCTCGGAGTGGAGCTCGGGCAGCGGCGAGATGAAGAGTCCGATGGCGAGGATGAGGCCCAGGCCGGCGGCGAAGGCGTGCGTCGTGCGGGCGCCGAGGTACACGAGGAGGGCGGCGACGGCGAGGAGCAAGAGGGCGGGTTGGGTCTGACCGCCGCCCGCCCCGACGTGTTGGATGGCGAAGGCCACGCTCACGAGGGCGGTGAGCAAGAGGACGTAACCGGCGGTGAGCCACGTCGGGCGGTGGCGATCCGATGCCTCCTCGGCAGTCGGGACGCGCAGGGTCAGGGCCAAGCCGAGCACCAAGGGGTACTCGGCCACGGAGTCGAACACCACCGGTGCCAAGAGGGCGCAGACGACGCCTCCGAGCACGCCGCCCACGGAGATCCACAGGTAGAACTCGGTGAGTCGGCGGGGGGAGGGACGGTCCATCGCGAGGCGGCCGTGCGCCAGGAGCGCGATGAGGAAGAACAACGCGAGGTGGGGGAGCAGGATGAGCCACACCGACGCATAGCTGGCCACGAACGTGAGTGCCACCGGAATGACCAGCAACCGCACCGCGCGGCTGGTGACCGTGACGACCCGAGACGGTTCACGGCCGAAGGCGACGATGAAGCTGATGAGGTAGAGGGCCAAGGGGATGACCCACAGAAGGGGCACCGACGCGATGTCCGTCGAGATGTGGCGGGTCACGCCGAGCATCAGGGCCGAGGGGATGAAGGCCCAGAGGATCCAGCGTCCCCGACGGCGCCACGGCACCGGTGCCGCGTCCTCGTCGTCGAGGCCGGCGCGCACGACGGGCTCGCCGATCGCCTCGCCGGCCGCGGCGGGGTGCACTTGCGGGTCCCCTGCAAAGGCGTAGCGCCGACGCATCGCGACCACACAGGCGGCGCAGGCCACGACGAACACCACGTAGCCCGCGGACCACAGCCGGGCCTGGTCCTCCAGGGCGAATCGGGGCTCGACGAACAGGGGGTACCCCACGAGCGCGAGCAGGCTGCCCACGTTGCCCGCGGCGTAGAGGAAGTACGGGTCGGCCGCGGCCGGGTGGTCCGTGACGGAGAACCATCGCTGGAGGGTGGGGCTCGACGTCGACAACACGAAGAAGGGGGTGCCGACGGCGACGGCCAGGGCGAGAAGGGTCCAGAGCGCCGGAGCGACACCCTGCGGCGGCACCCAGCCGGCAGGGACGGCGACCGGGAGCAGCGCCAAGGGGACGAGGAGGACCACGAGCTGCACCAGGGGCTGGCGCCGCAGGCCCAGGCGGGAGGTGCTGAGGTGGGCGTACGCGTAGCCCGCGAGGAGGACCGCCTGGAAGAACACCATCGCGGTGTTCCAGACATCCGGGGTGCCGCCGAGCACCGGCAGCAGCATCTTCGCCACCATCGGCTGGACCAGGAACAGCAGGCCGGCGCCGAGGAACGTCGTGGTCACGAACAGGCCTACGAGGAACCGGTCCTGGCTGCGGGGGCGCGTGGCCGCGCCGCGTGGTGCAATCGGCTCGAGGACGCTGGTCACCTTCGAAGCATCGGCAGGAGCGACTCGTCCTCAAGTCGGTGCCGGCCCAGTGGGGCCGGCGTCGCCGTCAGTGGCCGTCGGTAGCATCGCGAGGTGCCGCCGTTCAGGGTCGTCTCCGACTTCGAGCCCGCAGGGGACCAGCCCGCCGCCATCGCCGCGCTCAGCGAGGGCATCGAGCGTGGCGACCGCTTCCAGACGCTCCTCGGCATCACCGGCAGCGGCAAGAGCGCCACCATCGCCTGGACCATCGAGCAGGTGCAGCGGCCCACCCTGGTCATCGCGCCCAACAAGTCGCTGGCGGCGCAGCTGGCCAACGAGTTTCGCGAGTTCTTCCCCGACAACCGGGTCGAGTACTTCGTCTCCTACTACGACTACTACCAGCCCGAGGCCTACATGGCCGCGAGCGACACGTACATCGAGAAGGACTCGTCGGTGAACGACGAGATCGACCGCCTGCGCCACTCCGCCACGTCGGCCCTGCTCACCCGGCGCGACACCATCGTCGTGGCCTCGGTCTCGTGCATCTACGGCCTCGGCTCTCCCGAGGAGTACGAGCAGCAGCTGTTGCACGTCCGGGTCGGCGAGGAGCACGAGCAGCGCGACATCCTCCGGCGCCTCGTCGACATGCAGTACGAGCGCAACGATATGAACCTCGTGCGCGGCAAGTTCCGCGTCCGCGGGGACACCGTCGAGATCCACCCGGCCTACGACGAGCACGCGGTGCGCATCGAGCTCTTCGGCGACGAGGTCGAGGCCATCACCGAGGTCGATCCCCTCACCGGCCAGCTGGTGGCCACCCTCGACGAGCTCATCGTGTTCCCGGCCACCCACTACGTGGCCGGCGAAGAGCGCATGAAGGCGGCCATCACCCGCATCGAGGCCGAGCTGCAGGAGCGCCTGGCCTGGTTCGAGTCCCAGGGCAAGCTGCTCGAGGCGCAGCGCCTGCGCATGCGCACCCAGTACGACCTCGAGATGATGCAGGAGCTCGGCTTCTGCAACGGCATCGAGAACTACTCCGCTCCCATCGAGGGCCGCGGTCGGGGCACGCCGCCGAACACCCTGCTCGACTTCTTCCCCGACGACTACCTCGTGGTCCTCGACGAGTCGCACGTGGCCGTGCCGCAGCTGCACGGCCAGTACGAGGGGGACCGCTCCCGCAAGGAGAACCTCATCGAGTACGGGTTCCGCCTGCCCTCCGCGGCGGACAACCGCCCGCTGCGCTTCGAGGAGTTCGTCGAGAAGGTCCACCAGGTGGTGTTCCTCTCGGCCACCCCGAGCGACTACGAGATCTCGCACTCCAGCCAGGTGGTCGAGCAGATCGTGCGGCCGACCGGACTCATCGACCCCGAGATCATCGTCAAGCCCACCAAGGGCCAGATCGACGATCTCGTCGAAGCCATCAACGAGCGCATCAAGGTCGACGCCCGCATCCTCGTCACCACACTGACCAAGAAGATGGCCGAGGACCTCACCGACTACCTCCTCGAGCTCGGCCTGCGCGTTCGGTACCTCCACAGCGAGGTCGACACCATCGAGCGCATCGAGATCCTCCGCGATCTGCGTCTCGGCGAGTTCGACGTGCTCGTCGGCATCAACCTGCTCCGCGAGGGCCTCGACCTCCCGGAGGTGTCCCTGGTCGCCATCCTCGACGCCGACAAGGAGGGCTTCCTCCGCAGCGAGACGTCGCTGATCCAGACCATCGGCCGGGCCGCCCGCAACGTCGACGGCCAGGTGGTGATGTACGCCGACACGGTCACCGACTCGATGCAGCGGGCCATCTCCGAGACCAACCGGCGCCGGGGCCTCCAGCAGGCCTACAACGAGGAGCACGGCATCGATCCCCAGACCATCCGCAAGGCGGTCACGGACATCCTCGCCCAGCTGCGCCCGTCCGCGACCGCTCCCGTGCCGGGGTCCGACCGCCGTTCGCGCAAGCGCGACCAGCGCTCGGAGTTCGCCGACCTGCCCCACGACGAGCTGGGCCGCCTCATCCGTACCCTGGAGGAGGAGATGCACGAGGCCTCGGCGGAGCTGCGCTTCGAGTACGCCGCCCGCCTGCGCGACGAGATCGCCGACCTCAAGCGGGAGCTGCGCGAGGTCGTGTGACCCAGGCTCCGCCGGGCGGCGCCGGGGAGGGCCGCGGCCCGCTCATGGAGCGGGTGGCGAGGCCGATGGGCACAGGTGCACCCGCTCGCCGTCGAGGCCACCGAGGCGCGCCCTGAGGGCGCGCCGCGCCCTTGCCGGCGGCCGTGGCGCACGGTGCCCGGTGCGGTGCTGCTGCTCCTGGCCCTGTACGCCCTGGTGATCGCCCTCGGCGACCCCCGGGCCGCGTCGGGCAGCGACGCCGGCGGGAAGCTGGCCACGGTCGTGGTCATGGCCGACGAGGGGACCTTCGTCCCCGACGTCGGCTACTGGGCCGAGGCGCAGGATCCGGACGGTGAGTTCCACCCGCTCTGGAACACCACCGCGGTGGGCGACCGCTGGGTGCAGGCCACCAGCCTTCCGTTCGTGGTCGCCGCCGTCCCCCTCTTCGAACTGGGTGGCCCGGCCGGGGTGCTGCTCCTCCCGGCGCTCGGTGGCGTGCTCGCCGCCCTGGCCGCCCGTCACCTCTCTCGACGCCTCCACGGTGGGGACGGGTGGGCGGCGTTCTGGTTGATCGGCGCCGCCGGGCCCGCCCTCTTCTACGCGGGCGACTTCTGGGAGCACGGGCCGGCGCTCGGCCTCGCCCTCCTGGCCGTGGCCCTGGCCCTCGACGACGAGCCGAGCGCCCCGAGCGCCCTGCTGGCGGGACTGGCCGCGGGCCTGGCCGTGGTCCTCCGGGCGGAGATGCTGCTCTACGGGGTGGCCTTCGTCGTCGCCACCCTGCTCGTGGGGGCCGAGCGCCGGCGCACCTTCGCCGACCGGCGACGCCTTGCCCTGCTCGTGATCGGCCTCGGCGCGCCCGTGCTCGCCAACGCCCTGGTCGAGCGGGCACTGCTGTCCCACGGCGTGCGCGATGGCCGCGCGGCCGAGAGCCTCGCCGGCACCGCGGGACAGGCCGGGAGCCGTGTCACCGACGCCGTGCTCACCTCGGTCGGGCTCTTCTCGGACGAGCGCGCGGCGGCGCTGCTCCTGGGTGCCCTGCTGGCCCTGGCGCTGCTGACCGTCGGCGCCCACCTCGCCGCTCCCCGGGCGGTTGGCCCCCGCGCCGCTGCGGTGGCGATGGTGGTGACCTTCGGCCTCTACGTGGCCCGGTTCTCGACGGGGCCTGGGTTCGTGCCCGGCGTCCTGGCCGTCGCCCCGCTGGCCGCCATCGGCGTGTTCTCCGCCCGCAGCCCCAAGGAACGGGTGGTGCTCGGCACCGCGCTCGGTGCCCTGCCCTTGGTGTGGGCCACCGAGTGGATCGGCAACCACCACTCGCAGTGGGGCGGCCGGTACGTCCTGCTCTCCGGCGCGCTCCTCACCGTTCTCGCCGTGGGGCGCCTGCGGGAGGTCGGTTGGCGGCGCCCCGCGGCGGTGGTGATGGTCGGCCTCGCCGTGGCGGTCGCCGCGGTCGGGGCGGTGTGGCACATCGAGCGCACGCGGGACATCGCCCGTGCGGTGGAGGCCGTCGAGGCGCTCCCTGCCGACGTCGTCGTCATCAGCGACCTCGATCACCTGGGACGCCAGGCGGGCGCCTGGTACGGGGACCACCGCTGGCTGCGGACGGCGACGCCGGGTGAGGTGGCGCCGGCCGCCGCCGTCGCCCGCGCCGTGGGGGCGACGGACCTGGCGGTGGTCCAGCTCGCGGTGCCGGGGGAGACCGAGCCCGAGGCGCCGTCGCTGGACGGCTACCGCGTCGTCGGTGCGCCCGATCACGTACCCCTGCTGGCGGGCCAGCAGCTCGTGGTGCACCGCTACGAAGCCGGGTAGGCGACGGTCGCCCCTCAAGGGCCGCGTCCACCGCCCGATTGGTGATCGTGGCGAATCCGACCTCCCGCGCCGGGACCGACGCCGAGCGCACGGTCGCCCGGCGGGACCTCCGCGACGCAAGGCATCTTTCCCTCGCCGCCGGTGTCGGTGCGATGGCCCTGCTGTTGATCCTGCAGACCACGTCGACCGTGGTGAACCTCACCCTTCTCGTCACCGCCTACGTCGGCTTCGCGGTGGTGCTCGTCACCCAGCTCCGCGACCCGTGGCTCGAGCGCCGCACGGTCCTGTGGACGGCCGGGGGCCTGCTCCTGCTCGCCGTGGTCGCGCCACCGCTCGAGTCGCGCGACCTGTGGGCCTACGCCATGTACGGCCGGGTCCTGGGTGTCCACCATGCCAGCCCGTACACCCACCTGCCGGCCTCGTTCACGGGGGACCCGTTCCTGGGATCCATGGATCCCCAGTGGCACCACACCGCCTCGGTCTACGGGCCGCTCTTCTCGGGGCTCTCCGGCTTGGGCGCAGCGCTGGCCGGCAACTCGACGCTGGCCGCCCGGCTGGTGTTCCAGGTGCTGGCCGCCGCCTCGGTCGGGGCCGTCCTCCTGCTGCTCGACCGCCGCCGCGCCGGCGTGGCCGCTCTCGTCGTGGTGGGGCTGAACCCGCTGGTGATCCTGGCGGTGGTCAACAGCGGGCACAACGACGCCCTCGTCGGCCTCGGCCTGCTCGCGGGAGTGCTCCTCACCCTGTCCGGACGCCATGCGTGGGCGGGCGTCGCCTTCGCCGCTGCCATCCTCGTGAAGCTGTCGGCCGCGCTTGCCGTCGTCGCCGCCCTGACGTGGCTCTGGCGCCGTCACGGCCTGCGCGCCGTGCTGGCCACGGCCTGGGTGCTGGCCGCCCTGGTGATCGGCTCGCTGGCGCTGGCCGGTGGCTCGGACGCCATCGCGCCGCTGCAGCACGCCCAGCTCCGCCAGACGGCGTCGTCGATCTGGTTCGCCCCCCGCGAGGCGCTCATCGACCACGACGTCGCCGCGGGTGAGGCGCCCGGGGCCGCCGACGCAGAAGCCCGGGAGCTCATCGCCAAGCTGGCCGAGGTGGTGGTGGGGGCGGCCGCGGTCGCCGTGGTGCTCCGGCGCCGGCGCGACCCGAGCCTGCCCGCCGTCGTCGGCGCCGTCCTGCTGTCGTTCGCCCTGGTCGGCGCCAACTTCCTGCCCTGGTACTGGGCGTGGGGGCTGCCGGTGCTCGCGCTCATGCCTCGCTCCCGGCTCACGTGGCTCGCGCTGGCCCAGGGGGCGCTCCTCGACGTCGCCATGTTCCCGGTCGCCGTCGGTGCCGGGGGTGCGTCGGTGCTCGAACACGCGCAGGCCTGGCTGCGTGACGTCGGCATGCCGCTGGTCCAGCTGGCCATGCTCGTGGCCCTGTTCGCCCTCCGTCCCGGTGACGACGCAGAGCGCGTCCCGGCCGCCACGGAGGACGAGGTGCCCGAGCGATCGACCCCGGTGCGGTCCGCCGTGCCGGGCGTCGTCGCGGTTCCGTGACGGCGGTCGCGCGGGCGGCGACCGGCGCATCGTCCGACGCGGTCGCACCCGCGCCGCCCCGGCTCACCAACGACGCAGCGGCGACCGCGGTCGTGGGGCTGCTCACGTTCCTGATCGCCGTGCGCCCGGCGGTGGACAACGACCTCTGGTTCCACCTGCGGACGGCACGGTGGATGCTGGACCACCACCGCTGGGTCGGCGTCGACCCGTTCACCCACACCCGGCCCGGCGTCGTGCGGGTCCAGACGGATTGGCTGGCTCAGCTCGGCCTCTACGGCGTCTGGCGGTGGGTGGGGCTCGTGGGCGTCGCCCTTGCGGTCGCCGCCCTCGCCACGGTGTCCCTCGTGGTGCTCTACCGGGCCCTGCCGGGCACGACCCGGGTGCGGGCCGGGGTCATCGTGTTGACCGCCGCGTCGTCCTCGATCTTCTGGTCGGCCCGCACGCAGATGGTGACCTTCACCGGGACGGCCCTGCTCGTCGCCCTGCTGGTCCGGTGGCGGCGGTCCCCCGAGCGCCGGTTCCTCTGGTGGCTGGTGCCCCTGTTCCTCGTGTGGGTGAACGGGCACGGCGGGGTCGTCTACGGCGTGATCATCCTCGGCGCCATGGTGGCGGGGGAGTCGCTGCGCTGGCTGCTCGGCCGCGACCCGTTGCCGGCGCCCGCGCACCACCGCTTGGCGCTGGTCGCGGTCACCTGCCTCGCCGTCCTCGTCGTGAACCCGTCCGGGTGGCGCGTGTACGGCCTGCCCTTCCACCAGGTGGCCTCGAGCACGAGGTTCGTGCAGGAGTACCAGCCCCCGTCGCTCGGCGACGCGGCGGCGCTCCCGTTCTTCGTGCTGCTCGGCGTCACCGTCGCCTTGCTCCTCTGGCGCTGGCGTGACGCCGACCCGACCGAGCTGCTCTGGGTGGCCGCCGGCGCCGCGTTCGCGCTGCAGTTCACCCGCAGCATCCCCTTCTTCGCCGTGTTGGCGGCCCCGGCCGTCGCTCGCCACCTCTCGTCGGTGACGGGTGGTGGAGGGGGCACCGCGACGGCGGCGGACGACCGTCCGGCCGACCGGGCGGTCGTGGCCACGGTGGCCGTGCTGGCGATCCTGGTCGTGGTGGCCACGTTCAGCCGCACCGGGTCGGCCGCCACCGATCAGCGCCTCGCCCTGGAGTATCCCGTCGGGGCCGTTGCGTGGCTGGAGGCGGAGCGGCCCCCTCACGAGCTGTTCAACACCTTCGACTGGGGTGGCTACGTCCTGTGGGAAGCGCCCGACTACCCGGTGTCGATCGACGGGCGGACCGACGTCTACGACGAGTACCTCGAGGTCTACGACGCCACCGTACGGGCCCGACCCGGGTGGCAAGAGGAGCTCGAACGCGAGGGCATCGGCACCGTGCTGGTCGACCCGGGGCTGCCGTTGACCGCCGCCCTGCGGGCTGAACCGGGGTGGTCGGTGGGGTACGAGGACGACGTCGCCGTGGTCTTCACGAGGGCCGGGCCGGTGCCCGAAAGAGGGTAGGCACAAACACACGTTCGACCACCCGCCGCCGGTAGGGTGGGCCTCGGTGGCCGACACGTTGGTGATCAGAGGCGCGCGGGAGCACAACCTGCGCAACATCTCGCTGGACCTGCCGCGGGACAAGATCATCGTCTTCACCGGCCTGTCGGGCTCGGGCAAGTCCTCACTGGCCTTCGACACCATCTACGCCGAGGGCCAGCGCCGCTACGTCGAGTCGCTCTCGTCCTACGCGCGGCAGTTCCTGGGGCAGATGGACAAGCCCGACGTGGACTTCATCGAGGGCCTCTCGCCGGCCATCTCCATCGACCAGAAGAGCGCCTCGCGCAACCCCCGTTCCACGGTGGGAACCGTCACCGAGGTCTACGACTACCTGCGGCTGCTGTACGCCCGCATCGGCGTGCCCCACTGCCCGAACGACGGCACGGTCATCACCCGCCAGACGCCCCAGCAGATCGTCGACCGCATCCTCGAGCTCCCCGAGGGCACCCGCTTCCAGGTGCTGGCGCCGGTGGTCCGGGGCCGCAAGGGCAACTACACGACGATGCTGGCCGACCTCGCCACCCAGGGCTACGCCCGGGCTCGCATCGACGGCGAGATCCACGAGCTCACCGAGGTCATCGAGCTCGCCCGCTACGAGCAGCACACCATCGAGGTCATCATCGACCGCCTGGTCAAGCGCGAGGGCATCGAGCGCCGCCTCACCGACTCCCTCGAGACGGCCCTGCGACTGGCCGAGGGCGTGGCCGAGGTGCAGGTCGTCCCCAAGGAGGGCCAGGGCAGCGAGGAGACGCTGACCTTCAGCCAGCACCTGGCCTGCCCGACCTGCGGTGCCTCCTACGACGAGCTCGCGCCCCGCAACTTCTCGTTCAACTCGCCCTACGGCGCCTGCCCGCGCTGCGACGGGCTCGGCACCCGCTTCGAGGTGGACCCCGAGCTGGTGGTGCCCAACCCGGCGCTCACCGTCGACGAGGGCGCCCTGGCCCCATGGGCCCGGGGCCACAACCAGTACTTCAAGCGCCTGGTCGAGTCGGTGGCGGCCGAGCACGCCATCCCCACCGACGTGCCCTTCGCCGACCTCAACGAGGCCCAGCGCAACCTGCTCCTGTTCGGCGCCGGCGCCGACCGGGTGCACGTCAAGTACAAGAACCGGTACGGCCGGACCCGCTCGTACCACGCCCAGTACGAGGGTGTGGTGCCCTACCTCCAGCGCCGTCACACCGACGCCGAGTCCGACACCCAGCGCGAGCAGATCGAGGGCTACATGCGCGAGGTGCCCTGCCACGATTGCGCCGGTGCCCGCCTCCAGCCGCTCTCGCTCGGCGTCACCATCGACGGCCTGAACATCCACGACCTCTGCTCGATGTCCATCTCGGACTCCGCCAAGGCCCTCGCCGAGCTCGAGCTGTCCGAGCGGGACCGCATGATCGCCGAGCGCGTGGTCAAGGAGGTCAACGCCCGCATGGGCTTCCTCCTCGACGTGGGCCTCGACTACCTCAGCTTGCACCGCTCCTCAGCCACCCTGGCCGGCGGCGAGGCCCAGCGCATCCGCCTCGCCAGCCAGATCGGCAGCGGCCTCGTCGGCGTGCTCTACGTGCTCGACGAGCCCTCCATCGGCCTGCACCAGCGGGACAACCGGCGCCTCATCGACACGCTGATCCGCCTGCGCGAGCTCGGCAACACGGTGCTCGTGGTCGAGCACGACGAGGACACCATCCGCGTGGCCGACCACGTCGTCGACATCGGGCCCGGCGCCGGCGAGCACGGCGGCGACGTCGTGTTCTCGGGTCCTGTGGCCAAGCTGCTCAAGACGAAGGCATCCATCACCGGCCAGTACCTCTCGGGCAAGAAGTCCATCCCCGTGCCCGCCACCCGTCGCTCGCCGGGTGAGCGGTGGCTCGGGGTCCGCGGCGCCCGTGAGAACAACCTGCGCGACATCGACGTGGACTTCCCCCTCGGGTGCTTCGTGGCCGTCACAGGTGTGTCCGGCTCGGGCAAGTCCACGTTGGTCAACGAGATCCTCTACCGGTCGCTGATGCAGACCATCTACACGTCGAAGACCCCGCCGGGACGCCACACCTCGGTCGAGGGCATCGACCTGCTCGACAAGGTCATCAACATCGACCAGTCGCCCATCGGCCGCACCCCCCGATCGAACCCGGCGACCTACACCGGCGTGTTCGACCACATCCGCCGACTGTTCAGCCAGACCCACGAGGCCAAGGTGCGCGGCTATCTGCCCGGCCGGTTCTCCTTCAACGTGAAGGGCGGCCGCTGCGAGGCGTGCGCCGGCGACGGCACCATCAAGATCGAGATGCACTTCCTGCCCGACGTCTACGTCCCCTGCGAGGTGTGCAAGGGCGCCCGGTACAACCGCGACACCCTCGACATCGCCTTCAAGGACAGGAACATCGCCGAGGTGCTCGACCTCTCCTGCGAGGAGGCGCTCGAGTTCTTCGCCAACCAGCCGCCCATCGCCCGCCACATGCAGACACTGGTGGACGTGGGCCTCGGCTACGTGCGCCTCGGCCAGCCCGCCCCGACCCTCTCGGGCGGCGAGGCCCAGCGGGTCAAGCTGGCCAGCGAGCTGGCCAAGCGCTCCACGGGGCACACCATCTACATCCTCGACGAGCCCACGACGGGGCTGCACTTCGAGGACATCCGCAAGCTCCTGACCGTCCTCTCCCGCCTGGTCGACCAGGGCAACACCGTGCTCGTCATCGAGCACAACCTGGACGTCATCAAGACCGCGGACTGGATCATCGACCTCGGCCCCGAGGGCGGCAAGGGCGGCGGCACCGTGGTCGTCGAGGGCCCGCCCGAGCTCGTGGCCAAGACCCCCGAGAGCTACACCGGCCAGTTCCTGGGCCCGCTGCTCGAGCGCGCCTGAGCCCCGCGCGCCGCCCAGCGGCGGGCCGCTCAGCAAGGCGGGTGCACCTGCCGATGGAAGCAGGTGGGTCCTGTCGCCACCGCGCCCGTCGCAGCGCCGTCCCGCCGCCCGGCGGCGTCCGCCTCGGTGCGGACCACCGTGCTCGCCGGTGTCGGCCTGGCCATCGGCCTGGTGGTGCTGGCCGCGCTGGCGTTCCCCGGGCACCCCGAGTGGTTCGTGAAGTTCGGGGGTCAGGGGCACTACACCCCCTACGCCCAGCAGGTCCTCGGCGAGGACCTGCTCGTGCCCCTCGACGACGGCCACGACGGCCAGGGCTACTGGCTCCAGGCCCGGGACCCGGCGCTCCTGGACGGTTCCCGCGAGGCCACGATCTTCGACCGGCCCGCCTACCGCGCCCAACGCATGCTGTACCCGACCCTCGCCGCCCCCTTCCGCCTCGCGGGCGAGCAGGGCGTGCTCTGGGGCCTGGTGGCGGTCAACGTGGCCGCAATCGGCCTCGGCACCTTCTTCGCCGCCCGCCTGGCCGTGGCCGCAGGGGCGAAGCCCATCGTGGGCCTGGCCTACACCCTCAACCCGCTGGTGGCGATCTCCCTCCTGATGGACTTCGGTGACGCGCTCGCGCTCACCGCGCTGGTCGCTGTCGTCCTCGCGATACGCGAGCGCCGCCTCGGGTGGGCGGTGCTCGCCGCCGTGGCCGCCGTCCTCGCCAAGGAGGTCATGCTGCTGCCCCTGGTGGCCGTGGCGCTCACCGGGGTCGGTGGGCTGGCCTGGCGCCACCGCGTGCGCCTCGTCGTCGTCCCCGGCGTGACGGCTGCGGTCTGGGCGCTCTACGTGCGGTGGCGCCTCGGTTGGCCCCAGAGCCAGGTGCAGGAGTTCAGCTTCGTGCCGCTCTGGGGGTACGTGGACTCCTACCGTCGCGGTTGGTCGCACGCCGGCAACTGGTCGGACGCCGGTGTGGCCGTCGTCCTCCTCGCCCTCGCCGCCGTGATCGTCGTGCGCTGGTGGCGGCGGCGCACCCTCGAGCTCACCGTGGCTCTTCCGTTCGCCCTGCTGGTGCCCTTCCTGTCGGCCTACGTGGTCGACCTGGGGCTGAACTCCATCCGCGCCCTCGGGCCGGCCCTGACCTTCCTCGCCATCGACTGGTACGCCGACCCCGCCCGACGACCGACGGCCTCGGCGGGGGCCCGTTCGCCCGAGCCCGTGAACCCATGACCGCTCGCCTGTCCCGGGCCATGTTGGTGCTCGGGACCGTCGCGGCGGTGTTCGGGCTGAGCAAGCTGCACGCCAGCCGGATCGCCACGACCCCGTACGACTTCACCAACTCTTTCCGGTTCGGGTGGGCGGTGGCCTACGTGCTGCTGCTCGTCGTCGCGGCCTACGGCGTGGGCCTGCCCGACCTGCCCCGCACCCGGCGCAGCGCGGTTGCGTCGGCCCTGGCGGCGACCTTCAGCGCGGCCGTGGCCATCTCGCTCGTGCAACTGGTCGTGGGGGACGCGCTGCTGCCCCGGTTCGTCGTCTTCGCCAGCGTGCTGGTGCTCACCCCCTGGTACCTGATCTGCGTGAACCTGGCCGCGGACGGCCACGACCGTGCGCTGCACCAGGACCGGGTGCTCGTCGTCGGGGACCGTGCCGAGATCGCGCCGTTGCGGGAGGAGATCGAGCGGTTCGCGGAGCTGCCCGCCGAGATCGTGGCCGTGATGACCCCCGAAGAGGCGACCGTCGCCGGCGTGGGTCGCCGACCCTTGTGCGAGCGGGTGACCGCCGAACGCGCCACCGTGGTCGTGCTCGACCGCGCCGCCCAGGTGGAGCCCAGCATCGTCAGCCAGGCCGCTTCGCTGCACGAGTCGGGGATCCGCCTGCGCACGCTGTCGCTGTTCTACGAGGAATGGCTGGGCAAGCTGCCAGTCTCCGAGCTGGAGCGGGTGTCGCTGATGTTCGACATCGGTGAGGTGCACCGCACCCGCTACGGCCGGGTCAAGCGCCTCGTCGACGTTGCCCTGGCCACGGCCGGGCTCGTGGTCCTGGCCGTGGCGATCCCGATCGTCTGGGCGGCCGATCGCTTCGCCAACCGCGGGCCGCTGTTCTACCGCCAGGCCCGCGTCGGCAAGCTGGGCGAGCCGTTCGAGATCTTGAAGTTCCGCACCATGCGTCCGGATGCCGACGGGACCACCCACAACGAGTGGACCACCGAGGACGACCCGCGCATCACCCCGTTCGGCCGGGTGCTGCGCGCCTCGCACCTCGACGAGCTGCCCCAGGTGCTCAACATCCTGCGGGGTGAGCTGGCCGTGGTGGGCCCACGGCCGGAGCAGCCCGCCTACGTCGAGGAGCTCACCGAGAAGCTGCCCTTCTACTCGATGCGCCACCTCGTGCGCCCCGGGCTGACGGGTTGGGCGCAGGTGAAGTACGGGTACGCCGGCGACGAGCGCGACGCCCTCGAGAAGCTCCAGTACGAGTTCTTCTACCTGCGCCGCCAGGGCATCGCGCTGGACCTGCGTATCGTGGGCCGCACCCTGCGCTCCATCACGGGGCGCCAGGGCGGCGGGCGCTGAGCCGAGGTCGGGACCCCGCCGCCCGGCGACGCGCCAGGGATCGGCGCTCCCGCCGGGGACTCAGCGGCGCTCGAAGAGCCACCAGGTGATGTCGTCCCAGCCCTCGTCGCGCCCCAGGAACCCCTGGTCGCGGAGGGTGAGATCGGGGAACAGCTCGGCGAAGAGGCCCCCGTAGTCGCGCTTGAAGAGGGCGCCGGGGACGTCGCGGTAGGCCACCTCGGCGGTCTCTTCGGCGTAGTACTCGCCGCACAGGACGTAGCGCGACGAGCAACGGACCATCTCGTTCATCACCAGGGGGAGCGTGGCGTCGGGCTGGTGGATGAGCACACCCATGCTGAACACGAGGTCGGCCAGGCGGTCGCGGAACGGGAGCGAGCGAGCGGGGCTCCAGATCGCATTCACCTCGGGCAGATGCTCGTGAAGCGTCGCCAACGCCTTGCGGTTCACGTCGATGCCGTAGACCGCGGTCGGATCGACCCGCTCCGCGATCCAGGCGAGGTTGCCCCCGAGGTTGCAGCCGACCTCGAGCACGCTGGCGGCGCCGGTGCGCTCGATCACGTCGTGCCAGAACGTGCGGCGGGGGCCGTGCACGTCGGCGTTGCGGTCGACGTAGTCGTCGCCGAAGGTGCCGGCCCACAGGGACTCCAGGCGGGAGGCCTCGGCCACGTGGGCCGAGATGTCAACGTCGGACGGGGATGCCGTGGGCATGGAGGTGCTCCTTCGCGCCGCGAGGGGTCTGTTCGGTGAAGTGGAACATGCTGGCCGCCGCGAGGGCAGATGCCCGACCCTCGGTGAGGCCCGCCAGCAGGTGGTCGTACGTGCCCGCGCCGCCGCTCGCGATCACGGGGATGGACACCGCGTCGCTGACCGCCGCGAGCGCCTCGAGGTCGTAGCCGCTCATGGTTCCGTCGCGGTCGACGGACTGCAGGAGCACCTCGCCGGCGCCGCGGTCCTCGACCTCCTTGGCGAACGCCACGGGATCGAGCGAGGTGGCCTCGGTGCCCGAGCGCACCATGACGCGAGGCTCGCCGGCGCCGGCCCGGGAGACGTCGACCGAGACCACGATGCACTGGGCTCCGAAGCGCGAGGCGGCCGCGTCGATGACCTCGGGGTGCTCGACCGCCGACGTCCCGATGCACACCTTGTCCGCTCCCACCTGGAGCAGGGCGTGGACATCGTCCACGGTGCGTACCCCGCCGCCGGCGGTCAGGGGCATGAAGCACTCGTCGGCCAGGTCGTCGATGAGGGCGAGATCGGGGCCTCGACCCTGTTGCGTGGCGGTGACATCGAGGAAGACCAACTCGTCGACGCCGCGCATCTCGTAGACCTTGACGGCCTGCAACGGGCTTCCGACGGCGCGGCGGGAGTCGAACGCGACTCCCTTGACGAGACCGAAGTCCTTGTACAGGAGGGTGGGGATGATCCGGGTCTTCAGCATCAGATCGCCAAGAAGTTCGCCAGCACCTGGAACCCGACCCGCTGGCTCTTCTCCGGGTGGAACTGCACGCCGAAGACCTGCGGCGGACCCTGGACCGCGGACACGATGCCGCCGGCATAGGGGGTGGACGCGGCCACCGAGCCGGGCTGGTCGGGGACGAGGTGGAAGCTGTGCACGAAGTAGAAGTCCGAGCCGGTCTCGATGCCGCCGAACAACGGGGAGTCGGGGGTCGGCTCGATCTCGTTCCAGCCGACGTGGGGGACCCGGGTGTCGGTGTCGGGGGGCACGATGCGGACGACCTCGCCGGCCACCCACCCCAGGCCCTCGACCGGTGCCCCCTCGGTGCCCTTGGTCGCGAGCAGTTGCATGCCCAGGCAGATGCCGAGCAGCGGGACCCCCGTTCCGAGCACCTGCTCGCTCAGCGCCTCGTCGAGCCCGCGCTCGCGGAGGTTGGCCATCGCGTCGACGAACGCGCCGACGCCGGGCAGGACGATGTGGTCCGGCCGGCCGAGCTCGCTGCCGTGGGCGACGACGTAGGGCATGGCCCCCAGCTCCTCCAGGGCACGGCCCACCGAGTCCAGGTTCGACAAGCCGTAGTCGACGACGGCCACCCGTCCCACCGTCGTCACCCCGGAACGTTGTCGTCGTTGACCTTGGTCAGGTTGCCCCGGCGGTCCCGCACGAGCGCACCCTGATGGTCGGTCTGGAAGAGGCGCTTGTTGGTGAAGCGGTCGCACACCGCCTGGAACTCCGTGACGTCCATGTCGATCTGATCGAGCACGTCCTCGAGGGGGTAGCCCAGATAGGTCCACGGGAACTTGCCGTCATGACGGCGGACGAGCTCGATCGCGTCGCTGCGCGACAACCGTCCCCGGCGGACCTGCATGCAAGCGAGGTCCGTGGCCCGACCGAAGCCGTACTTCAGGAACTTGAAGTAGTCGTGGATGCCGGTCTGCACGTTGTCGAGGTTCTCGTAGTCGACCAAGGAGCCTTCGACCAGATGGGGAAGGGTCTCGAAGCCGTGGGCCTGGCTGATGAGCGCGTTGCCCCAGCCGTCCCACGGGATGTAGTGACCCAGGAAGAGGCCGGTGACGCCGACCGAGGCGAGCTGCTCGTCGGTGGGGTACGTGTACTGGATCAGGTGCCTCGGCTCGACCCCGGGTTGCTCGAGGAGGTCGGAGACCCGCAGCCCGAGGAGCCCGCCGAACTCCTCGAGCCAGCGGCGGGTGAGGACCGAGTCGTTGGCGGCGGCGGCCGGGCCCCCGTACTCGTTCTGGGAATTCTCGCCCCACACGATCAGGGGGACGCCGGTCTGGACCGCCACCCGGACCGGGATGGTGAAGATCGCCACATGCTCGGGCCACGAGATGTCGCCCACCTGGGTGAGGGCGAGGCGGTTGATGCGCCGGCGCACGACGGGGTTGGTCGTGACCTCGACGTGGTCCACGCCGAGACGCTCGAGGTTCTCGAGGTTGCGACGTCCGATGTCGGAGAGGTGATCGGTGGTCGCCGTCACGCAGAGCGGGTTGAGGCCCAGCTCCAGCATGCGGATGGTCTGGTACGTGCTGTCCTTGCCGCCGCTGACGGGCACGATGCAGTCGTAGTTCGAGCCGTCCCGAGAACGGTAGCGATCGAGGATCTCGTCGAGCTCGGCGCGCCTCGCGTCCCAGTCGACCTCGGCGCGCTGCTCGAAGTGCAGGCACGCACTGCACACACCCTGAGGTGAGAAGAGGATGTCGGGCTTCGTCTCCGGCATCACGCATCGGCGGCAATAGCGGATCATCCCGTACCAATCGGCGCCTTCCATGGCGCTCTGAGCAGTGCGGCACCGATACTCTCCGCCCGATGGCGGTCGCGGTCATCCAGGCCCGGATGGGCTCGAGTCGCTTGCCGGGCAAGGTGCTGCGGCCCCTCGGTGCTCGGTCGGTGCTGGCATGGGTCGTGCGTGCCGCTCGTGCGAGCGGTGAGATCGACGAGGTGGTCGTGGCCACGTCGACGAGGCCCGGCGACGACGTCGTCGCTGAAGAGGCGGCGACCTTGGGCTGTCGGGTGGCCCGGGGTCCCGAGGACGACGTGCTGGGACGCTTCTTGATCGCCCTCGCGTCGTGCCCCGACGAGACGACGGTCGTGCGGTTGACCGCCGATTGCCCGCTCCTGGACCCGGCCGTGATCGGATTCGCGGTACGCGCCTTCGCCTCGGCGCCGCTCGACTACCTCAGCACCACCCTCACCCGGACCCTGCCACGCGGCCTCGACGTGGAGGTGACGTCGGCCGGGGCGCTGCGGGCCCTCGACGCACTCGCCGTCGGTACCGAGCGTGTGCACGTGACCCCGCACTTCTACCTCCACCCCGAGCAGCACTCGATCGCAGGTCTCTCCTTCGCTCCTCCCGCCGACGACCTGCGGGTGACCCTCGATGAGCCGGACGACGCCGCGGTGATCGAAGCCCTGGTCGACCTGCTGGGGGACGAGCCCCCGGCCTGGCGCGATCTGGTGGCCACGTTGCGCCTCCGAGACGACCTGGTCGCCCGGAATGCCGCGGTTCGTCAGAAGGAGATCGACGAAGGCTGACCGGCGCCCGTGGCCGCAGGTGCACGCCGGAACGCGGCGCGGACATGGGCAAGGTCCTGTCCCAGGCCCGACCACTGCATGGCGACGGCGAGGTAGGCCGCCGCACCGAGTCCACCGCCCAGGAGGAGCGTGGCGACATCGCCGAGCGGCGCCGCGACGACCGTCAGCGCCACGAGCCCGAGAGCGGCACTGGGCAGGAGCGCCGGACGGAGGGCGGCGTCGCGGAACTCGGCCCAGGTGGTGTCGACGACGGTGAGGAAGCCTCGGGCGAGGGGCACGGCGAGGGCCAGCGCGCCCAGGATCGATCCGATGAACGCTCCGTTCGGCCCGATGAGGCGCACGAGGACGATGCTCGCCACCAGGTTCACGGCCACGGCGAGGCCGGCCGCCCGGACCACCGGACCGGCCCGACCGGTGCCCAGGAGGAGGTTCGAGCCCACTTGCACCGGCGCGGAGACGGCGATGTACCCGAGACCGAGCGCGGCCATGGTCGCAGCGGCGGCGTACTCCGAGCCCACCCACAGGTGGACGAACGGCCCGGCGAGGACGGCGCCTCCCACGGCCAGCGGCAGGGTGGCCAGCATCGAGTAGCGGGTACCGGTGACGAGGAGGTCGCGCAGGGTGCCTCGATCGTCGCGGGCGTGCAGCCAGGAGGCGCTGGGGGTCACGGCGTACGAGCTCGCCGACAGGACCGCCTCGACCCCGTTCTGGATCTGCGTGGCGATCTCGACCAGTGCCACGGCGGAGGGACCGACGATGATGCCGACCAGCAGCCGGTCCATCGTCCTGGTGATGGCGCTGTAGGGACGCAGGACGGCGATGGAGCGGCCGTAGCGCAGCAGCTCGCGTGCGGCGGCGACCTGGGGACGGTGCCAGCGTACGGGCAGCTGCCAGCGCAGCACGACGACCGCCACGAGTGCGCCCAGGATCGAGGCGACCATGCTGGCCAAGGCGACCCCGCGGAGGCCCCCGCCGGCGAGGGCGACGGTGCAGGTCGCCAGGGCGACCGCGGTGCGGCGGGCGGCGTCGACCGACCGCGAGAGGTCGACCCGCTGGAGGCCCTCGAGCCCGGAGGTGCAGGCGCTGGTGGCCAGGTCGGCCACGATCTGCACCGAGAAGGCGACGATGGCGAACTGGAGGTCGTCCTGGAGCCCGGGCGGGGTGTCGAAGACCACCGGGAGGACCCTTCGCCCCACGGTCGCGAGGAGCACCGCGCAGGCGACGCCGCTCGACACGAGGAGGGCGAGTCCCGACGTCGCCGCAACCGACATCCCGCGGCGGTCGTCGACCGCGAGGCGCTCGGCGACGGACCGGGTCGTGGAGACGGAGAGGCCGAGGTCGGCGAGGGCCACCCATCCGGTGGTGGCCGAGAAGGTCAGCAGCAGGACCCAGGTGCCGAAGGCGGCGGGGCCCAGTCCGCCCAGCAGGATGGGGAGCTGCACGAAGGCCACGACCATCGCCCAGCCGTTGCCCAGGCCGGTGGCCGCGGTGTTGACCAGCACGCGCCGACGCAGCGGCTGAGCGGCGTCCTCGGTCACGGTGGTCTCATCGGCAGGTGGCCGACCGCGATGAACTGGCGGGCAGCCTCATCGAGGTGCTCCTCATGCCGATTGGTCCCCCATGGGAACGCCGGTCTCGGTCATCCTGCCGACCCTCGACGAACGGGGGTACATCACCGATTGCCTCGACTCCCTCATGGCCCAGGACTATCCCGCCATCGACGAGATCCTGGTGGTGGACGGGGGCTCGACGGACGGGACCCGAGACCTCGTGGGTCGACGGGATCCTGCCGTGCGCCTCGTGGACAACCCGGGAGTGACCGCGGCGTCGGCGATGAACATCGGACTGGCGGAGGCCCGCAACGAGGTCATCGTCCGGGCCGACGCCCACACGCTGTACGCCCCTGACTACGTCTCCCGATGCGTCGAGGTGCTCGAGCGCAGCGGTGCCGATGTCGTCGGAGGGCCGATGCGGCCGGTCGGCACCACGGCGTTCGGGCGGGCCGTGGCGGCCGTGACCAGCTCGCCGGCGGGGATCGGGCCCGGGCGGTTCCACTACGCCGAGGAGGCGCAGGACGTCGACACCGTGTACCTGGGCGCCTACCAGCGCCAGGTCGTCACGGAGGCCGGCGGCTACGACGCCAAGGGCATCCAATGGGCCGCCGAGGACCAGGAGCTGAACTTCCGCCTGCGGCGCGACGGTCGCCGCATACGGCTCGATCCGGCCATTCGCTCCGCCTACTTCCCGCGCCAGGCGCCCGGCCCGCTGTGGCGCCAGTACTGGAACTACGGGATGTGCAAGGCGTCCACCCTCGCCAAGCACCGGACGCTGCCGTCCTGGCGACCCCTCGCTCCAGCGGCGATGGTCGCGGGCACGGTGGTCGCGGTCGCCACCGGAGCAGCCATGCGCCGCCCTGGTGTCGCCGCCGCCCCGGCGGTGGCCTACGGGCTCGGTGCCGGTGTCATCGCGCTGCGCCTCGGCGCAGAACCCGGGGTGGCTCCGCACCGCGCGCTGGCTGCTCTCTCCCTGTGCCACTGGGGGTACGGCCTCGGCTTCTGGGCCGGCGTGGGGCGCATCGTGACCCGTCGCCCCTTCGATCACCACCCCCGAGGTCGGCGCTGATGCCGTTGCCCGACCGTCGCCGCCTCCAGGAGTATGCGGTCAAGGGTGGCCACCTCGCTCTCCGTCAGGTGGCCCAGGCCCCCGAGCAGCGCAGGGCCCGGACGCTTGCCCTCCAGGCCCCCACGAGCGAGCCGACGGGTCCGACGGTCGCCTTCCTCACGCCCCGGGACTGGGCGGCACACGTCCAGTGCGAGGCCATGATCGCCCAGGCGCTCCGGCTCCGGGGCGCCCGGGTCGAATTCCTGACCTGCGGTGGTGGTCTCGAGATCTGTGACCGGGTGAACACGTGGGAGGGCCCGCCGATGCCCTGCACCTCCTGCACGCGGTACGTCGCCGATTCCCTCGACGCCCATGGATTCCCTCGTCACCTCATCCGTGACGGTTGGGAGGGGGCCGACCCGGCTGGGTGGCCCGAGCTCGACGAGGTGTCCCTGGCCGCGTTGCGCGAGGTCGTGAGCGACGACGGACTCGCGCTGGGTGAGATGACCGAGATTCCCGTCAAGTGGTTCCTGATGCGGTCGGACACCGAGGCTGATCCGCTGGCCGCACCCACGTGGCGGGCGTTCCTGCGCACCGCTCGGCGCATCAAGGCCGGCCTGGAGCGGCTGCTCGACCAGCTGCAGCCCGACGTCGTGGTGCTCTGCAACGGCCTGTTCGTCTTCGAGGCCGTCGCCTGGGAGCTGTGTCGCCGGCGGGGGATCGACGTGGTCACCTACGAGCGGGCCTTCATGAAGGACACCCTGTTCTTCCGCCGAGGCACCCCTGCCTGCGAGACGGACGTGTCGCCGCATTGGCCCCGGTACGTCGATCGGCCGCTGACCGCCGAGGAGGACCGTCGCCTCGACGGCTACCTCGAGGACCGTCGCCATGGCCGGCGCACGATCGAGCGGTATTGGGACGACGTCACGTTCGCCACGCCCGATCGGCCGACAGAGGGTCGCCTCGTGAGCCTCTTCACCAACCTGACGTGGGACTCCGCGGTGCTCGGCAAGGAGATCGCGTTCCCCTCGATGGTGGACTGGGTCACCACGTCGATCGAGCTCTTCGCCGCCCGTCCCGAGCACCGCCTCGTGATCCGCCTCCACCCCGCCGAGGTGAAGCTCCCCGGCAAGCAGAGCCGGGAGTCGATGCTTCCGATCCTGGCCGAGCGGTATCCCGTCCTCCCGCCCAACGTGCAGGTCGTCGAGCCGCGTGATCCCATGAGCTCGTACCCCCTCATGGAGGCCAGTGACCTGGGCCTGGTCTTCACCTCGACGACGGGCATGGAGCTCGCCCTCGCCGGAGTGCCGGTGGTCGTCGCCGGACAGACCCACTACCGGGGCAAGGGGTTCACGGTGGACGTCGACACGCCGGAGGAGTACGAGCGCCAGATCGACCAGATCCTCACCGACCCAGGAGGCGCCAAGCCCGACGTGGCCCGAGCCCGCCGCTACGCCAACCTGTTCTTCTTCGAGGCACCGGTGCCGAGCCCCGGCGTGGTGGAGCCGCTGACCGGACTCGCCTCGGTCACCGTGGACGACCTCGCCGAGCTCGCTCCGGGCCGCAGCAGAGACGTCGACCGCGTCTGCGACGGAATCCTCCACGGCGGTGACTTCGTCGCTCCCGTGTCCTCGAACCACCAGGGCCTCCCACTCACCGGTACGGACGAGCCCGTGGTGGCCGGCGCTCGGTGAACGGGTCGTGGCCGGCGCTGCTGGTGCGCGCCGACGACCGGCCCGAGGTAGGTGCCGGCCATGTGATGCGCACGTTGGCCTTGGTGGAGCGTTGGTCGAGGTCCGGGCCGGCGCTCGTGGCCCTCGGATCGCACGGGTCGCCCTTGGCCGAGCGCGTGCGGCGCGCCGGAGGTGACGTCGTGGTCGCTGGGACGACACGGGACGACGCGGGGTTGGGCGCCCTCGTCGACGCTCACCGACCTGCGTGGGTGGTGCTCGACGGCTACCGGTTCGGTACCGAGGTCCAGTCCCAGATCCGTTCACTGGGCCCGCGACTGGCGGTGGTGGACGACCACGGTCACCACGGCGCCTACGACGCCGACGTGGTCGTGGACCAGAACCTCGGCGACCCTTCCCGAGGAGCGGTGCTGCGCCCGGACGGCGCCGCTGCACTGCTCGGTCCCCGCTACGCGCTCGTGCGCGAGGAGTTCCGCTCGGTGTCGTCGGTCCTGGACGACGCGTCCCGCCCCACGATCGTGGTCACGCTCGGCGGGTACGCAGCCGAGCGGGCCGAGCAGGTCGCCGACGACCTGGCCCACTGCCTGGCCGACCGCGACATCGTCGCGACGGTCACGACCCCGGCGCGGGCAGGATCGACCGAGGCGATGGCCCGACTGTTGGCAGGAGCGACCGTCGTCGTGTCGGCCGCAGGTTCGACGTCCTGGGAGTTGTGCGCGCTCGGTCGGCCCTCGCTGCTCGTCGCCGTGGCCGACAATCAGGAGCCGGTGGGCGCCGCGCTGGCGGATGCCGGTGCAGCCCGTTACCTGGGCGTTCTCGACGATGTCGAGCGCGCCGACCTGGCGGGTGCCGTCACTGACCTCGTCACCGACGCCGGCGCTCGCGCCGGGCTCGCTCGCCGTGCGGATGCCCTGGTCGACGGCCTCGGCGCTGACCGGGTGACCACGGAGTTGCGGTCCTCGTTGATCGATCTCCGACCCGTGCAGGACCAGGATCGCCGTCTCGTGTGGGAGTGGGCCAACGACCCGGAGGTTCGCTCGTCGGCTTGGTCCACCGAGCCCATCAGCTGGGAGGACCACGTTCGCTGGTGGGACACGCCACCGACACACCCGCGCCACCACTTCGTCGCCGAGCACGACGGCGTGCCGTGGGGTCAGGTCCGATTCGACGAGGACGGGCGTGCCGTCGCAGAGGTGGACGTGTCGGTCGCTGCCGGATGTCGCGGGCGCCACGCATCAGGCCCGCTGATCCGGGCCGCGGTGCGCCGCCTCTTCCATGACACCTCATGCACGACGGTGAGAGCGTCGGTCCGTGCGGAGAACACGCGGTCGATCCAGGCGTTCCTGGCTGCGGACTTCACGCTCTGGCCCGAAGCGTCCCCCGTGGAGGGATGCACCCTCACCTACATTCGAGGTCGAGATGGCCGTCACTGAGCTTCCGGCGTACGTGGTCGCGGGCTCGCGTCCGTGGAACCGGGCTGCCTTCGAGCACTTCGCCGCCGAGCGTGACGGTGAGCGATGGGCCTTCGTGGCCCAAGCCACCGAGCTGGTGTCGACCTTGGAGGAGCTGGACCCCCGCTTCGTGTTCTTCCTCCACTGGTCCTGGATGGTGCCCCCAGCCGTGACCGAGCGATGGGAGTGCGTGTGCTTCCACATGACCGATGTGCCCTACGGTCGGGGTGGTAGCCCGCTGCAGAACCTGATCCTGCGGGGCCACACCGACACGGTGCTCACGGCACTGAGGATGACGGACGAGATCGACGCCGGCCCGGTGTACCTGAAGTGCCCGCTCTCGCTGTCCGGCACCGCAGAGGCGATCTACCTCCGCGCGACGGAGTTGTCGCTGCACCTCGCCGCGGAGATCGCCGGCGCGACACTCGCCCCGGTCCCTCAGGAGGGAGCGCCCACCCACTTCACTCGCAGGACACCTGCGGAGAGCGCGCTCCCGGGCGATGCGACCCTCGACGAGGTCGTCGACTTCATCCGCATGCTCGATGCGGACGGCTATCCCCGCGCCTTCGTCGATCACGGTGAGCTCCGCGTCGAGCTCCGTGCTGCCACTCGCTACGCCGACCGCGTAGAAGCCCGGGTGGTCATCACGAGAAGGGAGGTCTCCCGGTGAGCGTGCTGGTGGTTGCGGCGCACCCCGATGACGAGGTCCTCGGCTGTGGCGCCACGATCGCCAAGCTGACCGCGGCAGGAGAGGTCGTTGACGTGCTGATCCTCGGGGAGGGAGCGACGGCTCGGGCCGACGATCGCTCCTGCGGCGATCGGGGGCTGGTCGACCGGCTCCGGCGGGACAGCCGACGTGCCGCCGACGTCCTCGGGGTGCGAGACGTGGTGGGCGAGCAGCTCCCCGACAACCGCTTCGACACGGTGGCCCTGCTCGACGTGGTCAAGCTCGTCGAGCGTCAGATCGAGAGGCGGGCGCCGTCGGTCGTGTACACCCAGCACGGCGGCGACGTGAACATCGACCACCAGATCGTGTTCAAGGCGGTACTCGCCGCCACCCGGCCCGTACCGGGCCACCCTGTGCAGGCCGTGTTGGCCTTCGAGGTCGGGTCCAGCACCGAGTGGGCCTTTGGTGCCTTTGCGCCCTCGTTCCACCCCACCGTGTTCGAAGACGTCACCGGCTTCGTCGACACCAAGCTCGAGGCGATGACGTGTTACGCCTCCGAGTTGCGGGCGTTCCCCCACCCCCGCTCGCCTGAGGCACTGCAGGCGAACGCCCGCCGCTGGGGGAGCGCGGTGGGCGTGGCGGCGGCGGAGGCCTTCGAGCCCGTTCGGATGATCCGGTGACCGCAGGTAGCCGTCCGCCCGGCCAGGGGCTTCCCGTCGTCGTCGAGCTCGGCGGGCGCCCGGTCGGGCCGGGCCACCCCGTGTACGTGATCGCCGAGCTGTCGGCCAACCACGGGCACGACCTCGAAACGGCGCGGGCGGTCGTCCGGGCCGCCGCCCAGGCGGGCGCCGACGCAGTGAAGCTCCAGACCTACACCGCCGACACGATGACGATCGACGCGACCACACCCCCGTTCGTGATCGGCGAGGGGACGGCCTGGACGGGCCGCCGACTGCACGAGCTCTACGCCGAGGCGGCCACGCCGTGGGAGTGGCACGCACCCCTGCTCGAGCTGGCCACCGAGCTCGGCCTGCAGTTGTTCTCGACGCCCTTCGACGAGGCCGCCATCGACTTCCTGGATGCCTTCGACCCGCCGGCGTTCAAGATCGCTTCGTTCGAGCTGGTGGACCTCGCGCTCATCCG
>RRZT012722113.1_pt1 | contig 35323 bp, 38 predicted proteins | sample 2165551 | NCBI WGS metagenome assembly RRZT01 (sample SAMN10456910, study PRJNA506462) | wastewater metagenome | biome: wastewater; feature: sludge; material: wastewater sludge; isolation source: wastewater sludge with Escherichia coli K12::gfp cells carrying plasmid... | place: USA: Moscow, Idaho...
CTCGCGCGAGGCGTCCGGGTAGGTCGCACGACATCGCCGGACCCCGGTCCGGTGGATCGAAGGCCGCCGGCGACGGCGGTCGCAGATGGATGATCACCCGTTCCCCTCGGGGAACGACAGAATCCGGCTTACAGGCCGACTCGTCCCCCATCTTCGCCTGCCATCAGGCTTCGTGCCTTGTCAGAGCGAGAAGCGGGCGCTTCTTCATGGCCTCCTATGGTCATGTGCGCACGGACTTTTGACGGAACGGCACCCTCGCGTCCCCGCCGGAAAGTGGAGGAGGGCAGGGTCCGGACGGAACTGTGACGGAACAAAAATCGCCAACGCTGAACGCAGAAGAGCGCCCCCATCCCGGCGAGGATGGGGGCGCTCTTCTGCGGAGCTCGCTAGTTCGTAGAGTCAGTCTCGGCGGGACGCGTCGCGCCGGTCAGCTTGGCGACGTCGTAGACGCCCGACGCGGACAAGCCTAGGAGCAGGCCGCCCGCCGCCGCCTGGTAGATCGGCAGCCCGCCGAGTTGCTGTTCCGCGACGGCGAGGGTGACGCCAAGGACGATGGCCAGGATCGGCGCGAGCTTAGTCGGCACGCCGAGGTTCCGGGCGATCGTGACGAACGCAAGGATCGCGGCCGGGGTGAGCAGGGTGGTGACGATGGGATCCATAGCGGTTCCTCTTTCTTTGTTGGTGTTTACGTGAGGGGGGACGTCCAGGCGGCGTCCCACGTATCGGGGCCGATGAGGCCGTCGGCGGTCAGGCCCTTCTCGGACTGGAAGCCCCGCGCGACGCGTGCAGTCTCGGGGCCATAGAGGCCGTCTGCGTCGATGCGCCATCCGCGGTCCTTCATGCGCTGCTGCCATGTGCGGAGGTCCTCGCGGTGCGAGTAGTAGCCGCTGACCGACCGGGTCGGGCCAGAGCGCGGGCCGAAGTAGTTGCCGCGCGGCAGGGGGAAGGGGGGTGCGTCCAGCGTGGGCGCCGGGATGGGGGCAGCGAGCTCGACGCCGGAGGGCAGTCCGGAAGGGGTGGGGTGCCCGGCCTGGAGCCAGCCTCGGAGCGCGTCGCCGGGGCAACTGGTCGAAACGTAGCGGCTGTGAGGACCGACCGCGGCGTTGGGGGCGCGGCGCTTTCCTTCGGTGATGACGCGCAGGATCCCGGACAGCATGAGGTCGGTGGGTGCCTCGTCGTTGCCGACCATGGCGAGGATCGACATGCTGGTGCCGCCACGTCCCGAGGTGGCACCGTCGCGGCGGTTGTAGCCGCGCCCCTCCCACACGCGACCCATCTGGTCGACGGCCACGTTGTAGGCCAGGTCGGACCATCCGCGCTTGTCGATGTCGTAGTCCTGCCAGCCCCGCAGGCGGCGCGCGATCGTGTCGGGGTCGGTGCCGATAGGCGATGGGCTGCCCGGGTAGTGGACGATCAGGTCGCGGACCTTGCCGTAGTCCAGCGGGGTGAAGTAGACGGCGGGCCGCGCGCCCCAGTCGGCGCGGGTGAAGTCGTAGAGGTTGGTCATGGTGTCGTTCCTTCCGGTCGGGTTTCGAGTCGGTCGAGTCGCTGGTGGATGAGGACGTGGGCGCGGTCGCCGGCTTCGCGGTCGCGCTGGTCGGCCTCGATGAGTTGCTGGTCGGCGTCGGCCAGGCGCCCAACGTCGCGGCGCAGCCCGCGGACGTCTGCCGCGGTGTCGCGCAGGCTGTCGTCGAGGCGTCCTACACTCGCGGTCAATGCGGCGAGCGCGTCCTCGTTGCGCTTGGATGAATCGAGCAGTGATCCGCCGTTGTTCGGGGTGACCTGATGGTGGGTCTCGGCGATCAGTTGGTCGTTGCGGGTCAGGTCGGCGCGGATCAGCGCGATTTCGGCGCGTGTCTTTGCCGCGTCGCTGGCGACTTTGACGAGCGCTACCACGGCGGCGCTGAGGCCCCCGATTAGCGCCACCCACTCGGTAATGGAGAGCATCTGGCACTTTCTGCTGGAAAACGTCGGGGGGATGGGCCATCGTGGGGGCATGAACCGAGCCACCCTCGTCGCCGCTACGGCGGCAGCCGTAGCGCTCACCGCCGGTTGCACAGGGAGTGGCGCACCGACGCCGATTCCGTCAACCATCCCAGCGGTGAGCCCGGCGGCAACTGCTTCGCCTACCGGCATGTACGGCCGAGAGTTGAGGCAGATCGCATCCGACCCGTCGGCGGCATTCACGTGCCGGGACCTCACAGCCAGCGAGCGGGATGCGACCCGCATCCGCTACAAGGTGGCTGCGCCCTCGCCCGCTGCGGCGGTGCCCGTCGCTGACGGTTGGTCGGTGGTTGCATGGTTGAACAAGGGGGAGCGGATGGCGTTCCTCACCAATGGCAAGCCCTACGACTGGGGTACCTCGTACCAGGCAATCCCAGTCGACGGTTCGTGGCGCGGTACGCATACGAACATGGGGATCGCACTGGAGGACGGGCCGCGTGCGCTGAGCGCCGCCCTCCAGTGCCTAGACGCCTAGCGCGTCACCAGTTCCGGAGCTTGCTCCACGTGCTCAGGCCGATGAGCCCGTCGGCAGTCAGCCCGCCGACCGTGCGCTGGAACCAGATCGCCATGGCCTCTGACTTGGCGCCGAAGACGCCGTCGGTGATGAGCGTGCCAGCGGGACGTCCTGTGGCACCAGACGGGGTCGAGAGGAAGAAGTGGTTCAGCTTACGCTGAACCTCGACGCACGAGTCCCCGTTCCCGTTCATGTAGTTCATGGACTTGAACGGGGCGCACCCGCCAACGTCGGCGGTCTTCTTGTTCTCGCGATCGACGATTCGCGTGTTGCTCGTCCGGGACCGACCCCAGTAACCGCCGACGGGGTTGCAGTAGGTGCCGCCGGGCCCCTCCTGCTGGAACTCGCCCCTCGGATAGACGTCATTCCAGTTATCGCTGAAAGGCATGGTGGCCTCCCTTTCTCGCCCTCACTCGGGCAGTTGTCCGCCTGCGAGGACTTCCCACAGGCGGTTGTCTTCCTGGCCGAGGGACCAAATGGCGATCCCGGCCAGGTCGTATGTGTGGCGGGCTCGGTCGGCGAGCCAGCGCAGATAGGGGGCGTCGGAGTAGTGGAGGAGGCCGAACCCGTTGCGGTCCCCGATGAGGACGCGTCCGACCCACACGCCCGGATCAAGAGGGCGGATAGTGACCTCTCGGGACTGGCCGGGCGTGAGGGGGAGGTCGCGGACGTGGTCGTAGTCCCAGTCGAGGGATATGTCTCGGGTGCGCGTGCTGGCTTCCTCGACGTCGCGGACGGGCCGGAACCGGCCTGCCGTGTCCCAGGTGACGCCCTGGCGGGCGATCCTGCCGACGGTCCACGACCATGCGCCCGTCTCGACACGCACGGCTTCTTGTGGCTGGTACCACCATCCGTCGCCGTCGCCGTCGCCGACGCGGAGGTGGTCGAACCATGCGCTCCCGGATGCCCTTGCGCCGACGGTGCCGGTGATCGCTGCGGCGGGCACGTCGGCTTCGGACTGGTCGGCCATGGACCACAAAGGCGAGCCGACGGGCAGCGGGTAGCGGGTGGTGTACTGGCGTCCTCCCCACGTAGCCGATGCAAGGCCGGAGGCGCTGCCGGGCAGGTTGTCCTGCGCATCGAACGCGTCGTAGACGTGGATCCACGCCCAGGGCGCCGGGTCGTCAGGGTCGCGGTAGGCGAGCCAGCCGAGGTGCGGCTGCGGGTCGGGGTCGGTGGGGTGGTCGATCACCCACGTCCCGTCGAGCCACAGCCGCGCGCCCGGATAGGTGGCGGTGGATGCCCCTCGATAGGCGGTGGTCAAGTTCTCGACGTAGTCGTGGAGGCGCCACATGCGCCCGTAGGCGGGAACACCCATTGACAGCTTGCGTGGGGGTATCTGTGGGGTGACCCAGTCGTACACCTCGGTAATCCACGACCACGGCGAGATGGGGCCTGGCGCTGATCCGGCCCAGGCGAAGTCGTAGGACATGACCGAGACGTGGTCGAGGAGTGCCCCCAGTTGCCGGTAGCGCACCCAGTGCTCGCCGCCGATCGAGCCGGTCGAGGTGAGCGCGGGGAGTGCCGCTGACACCTTGCGGCCCTTGGCGTGGACGGTGTCAGCAATCTCACCGAACAGACGCTCTGCTCCAGCGATGTTTGAGCCGCCGCGCTCGAGGTCAATGTCCACGCCGTGCAGCCACGGTCGGGCATCGAGGACTCCAGCGAGGTCCGCGCGGAGCGTGGCGCGCGCGCCCGCATCGTTCTGGAGTGCGGTGAAGACCGAAGGGACGCCGTGGTACGGGTCGCACATCCCTTGCCCGTTCGTCATGGTGTCGGGATCGACCCCGCGACGCAGGCATTCAGCACGGCTAAGTGCGTGGTCGGCGATGGTCGAGGGCTGCTGGCATCCAGCTGGCGAGCCCGCTTGGCCAGTGCGTAGGCGGTTGGGATGCGGTGGAACTCCATGTACTCCCGGAGTGCTCGATGGGACCGCAGCCTCACGGTCAACCTCCATTGGTCGTTCATTGTCGGGGCTCCTTCAGTCAAGCGTGGATGTCGAATATCGTCAAGCACTAACTACAGTGTGCATAGAGTTCGACACGCGTGTCAACTGCACATGTGCCGTTTGGGGGCGGTTTCTCGTGTCACATGCCTGTAGTTTGTGCGTATGGACTGCACACGCCCCGTTGCGCTGCGGCCACCCACGACCGCAAGGTTTGTGCCGTGAGTGATCTTTCGGACTACCTCAAGCGCCACCAGGGTGACAGGAAGCCTGATCAGATCGTGGAGGAGGCTGCGAGGCTCGGACACAGCATCGATCGCACGGCGGTCTATGCGGCGCTTCGAGGCAGGCACGCCAAGGTGCCGCGCGAGGAGACGCTGGCCGCGCTGGCTGCTGGCTTCGGGCTCGACGTGCGTGAGCTGCGGCGCCTGGCTGGCAAGCCGGCCGGGGAACTCGGCCCATGGAGTCCACCCCGAGAGGCCTCGTCACTCACGCAAGGCCAGCGAGATGCGCTGGACACCCTAATCAGGGTGATCGTGCGAGAGGGTGGGACTGATGACGGTACGTCTGAGGCAGGAGAGAAGACGTCCGGCGCGGTTGTGGCCCCGAGGTTCGGTGCCGGGCGCAAGCGTAACCGCATGCTTGATGACGGGCAGATGCTCGACGTGGCTGCCGACGACCGGGGCCTGCAGGACGGAGCCGAGCAATGAGCCTCTGGTCGAGTCTGTTCGGTCCAAGGGAGTATGCGGTGCGGGTGGCGTTCCGCGAGCTTCATCAACCCCTTCCGCCACCACGCCTGGAGGGGTGGTACGCCTACCTGTGGCGGCTCGGCCCGGAGCCCAAGCGAGGGGACCGCATCATCGTCCCAGGAATTGATGGGCCAGCTCACGCGGTAGTGGAGGTTTTGGGTTCAAAGCGCGACCTCAAGGGGTGCGAAGCGAAAAGCGTGATCGCCCTCGTGAGTGCGGAGCAGGTTGCTGCAGCGGTTGCCGGGGTGAGGGCTAGGCAGGATCTTTGGCTGGACATGATGAGGAAGTCCGCCGGACTTCCCTCGTCGGTGACGCGCCGCAGGCCACCAGAAGGGTATGACCCGATCCCACCTGCCGGTGGAGACGCTCCTGCCGAAGCGGCTGACCGTTGCGCCGCAGCATGGGCTCGTGCGGCGAAGCTGGCGCGCGACGACGAAGAGCGTAAGCGGTTCGAGGCTCTGAAGTATCGGTGGCGTGCGGTCCGCAAGCAAGGTGCGTGACATGCCTGCGGATGCTGGGCGGGGGCGACGACCATGATCGACTGCTCCGACGTGGGCGCCACCTCGAGCTCAAGTCGCAGTTGGTGGACAGTGGAAAGGGGAGGGATGTATGACTGAGCGAGAGGTGGCGGCATCTGCGACTGGCTCGCCCGCGACTAGCCGGGTCACTTCGGAACGTGTGTCACTGCGGTTCGACGGTGGCGCCGTCGTTGACGGAACCATCAGCGCCCGCGCTATGGGTCAAGCACTTCAAGGGATGGCGAACCTTGTCCAGTCGATCGCGGGCACTGGTGGGTTCGGCGAGCACTCGACTCCCGAACTCCGGATTGTGGCGACGGAGGAGGGATCCTTTGAGCTTGGACTCCTCCTCCAGGCGCTGGGTGAATGGTGGGCTGCAGCGCGTCCCGTGCTCACTAGCCCCGACGCGGCAGCGGCGGGGAACCTGGTGACCTTCGCCACGGTTGTCGGCGGTGTCCTAAAGTTCTTTCGCGATAAGGGTGGGCGCAAGATCAAGGATCGCACGTTCAACGATCAGGGCCAGGTTGAGTCCCACCTCGATGACGGCTCCACTCTCGTGTCTAACGTGGAGGTGGCCGAGGCGGCGGATCATCCCCGGGTGCAAGGTGCGGTCAAAGAGGTGATCGCGCCGCTCGCGTATTTGGGGATTGATACTGTCAGCATCGAAACAGTCAACCTGACGGTCAATATCAACTCCGAGGAGGCTCGGCGAATCCCAGACCCGGAGCCGGAGGCCGACCCGACCCGAACGACAGTCCGCTACGAGGCTTGGGCGAGCTTCAACCGTCCGCACTTTGGGGGGACCAAATGGGGCGTGCTCTTGCCGGGCAAGTCGTTCCAAGCCTTCATCGAGGATGGAACCTTCCTTGCGGAGGTCGAAGCGGGGAATGTGAGTCTCAACGCCTACGATGAGTTTAGGGTGGTTGTCCGGGAGGAGCCGTACGTCACGGCAGGTGGCCAGCGGCGCATACATCGTTACGTTGAGCGAGTCCTTGAACGTCGCGAACCAGAGCGAGGGTCCGATGCAGAGAGAACCCTCCCAGAGGAGGATGAAGGGGCGGCCTAGCCCCATCTGGTTAGTGCTGCTCGCAGTCGCGTCACTAGGCTTGGTTTGGGCGCTCCTTAGGGTCGCGGCCGGCGCCAACATCGGTGACGCCGTGTTTCCCCTGCTCGGGGCAATCGCTGTTTGGGCACTCTGGGCATTCTCGAGATAGCGCCTGCGCATAACTGTCTGACTCGCCCTCCATGATCTGGAGGCATGTACCACCCGTGGCGTCACCTACGATCGCTGGCCGCATGGACGGTGCGCTGGGCTTCGCCCCTCTCGGGATCCCGCGGCGAATGTCACTGGGCCACCAAGACGATCACCCTCGACCCTCGGCTTCTCCAAGCTGAGAGGCGAAGCGTCCTCGCGCACGAACTGGAGCACGTCGACCGGGGGCCCATGCCCGGGTGGGCTCGGTCGCGTGAGGAGGAAGCCGTCAATGCGCTAGCAGCGCGCAAGCTGATCGAGATTCGCGAGCTCGGGGAAGCGCTCGCGTGGTCCCTTGACCCGCACGAAGTTGCCGACGAGCTTTGGGTCGACGTTCCGACCGTGGAGGCTCGGCTGCGACACCTGCACCCGTCCGAAGTCCACTACCTGCGGCGACGCCTTGCCGCTTTCGATGGCCCGGAGGTCACGTATGCACACCAAGCCCAGCACGCCCGTGATCCCCGCTGAACACGTCCCTGAGGCGCTGGCGGCGGTAGTCGACCATGACGTCGACACGCTCGCCTTTCGCCTAGGCGTGAGTGGCCCAGCGCTCGTCCAGGAGGTGTTGCGTCTCATCGATGAGCCGTCGGTCATCGTCGCGAATCCTCGTACGTGCCGCATCCTGCGGGGGCGTCGGGAGGCTGGTCGTGCACTACGGAGCCGCTTCCGCCTGAACGCGCGTTCGGAGGTCTGATCGTGGGCCACGTCCGCGACCTGTGGACCGACGCCGCACCAGGGGGGTGGGGCGCCGGCCACGCAATGCCCGGTGGGGGCGAGGGAAGCGGTGGCAGGCGAGGTGGAGGAGCGCGGGGTAGAACGTTCCAGGGCCTTTGTCACCAAGGATGAGGCGACCACTTTCGTGGCGCAGCGCATGGTCGGGGCTCCGGTTCGCACGGCCAGCGCGACTACCTTCGCCGTGATGGAGCAGACGTGGCAGCCCGCGCAGGTGCATCACCGGGCTTCGACGGCAAGGACGGCGGCTTCCGCGCTGAACACGCTGATCTTGCCAACGCTGGGCGACTTCACCTTGGCAGAGCTCGACCGCGCGACGCTGCAAGAGGCCGTGGGGGAGTGGGCGGCGACGTGGTCTGCCTCGCGCGTCAGGGTGGCGTGGTCCTATGTGACGTCAATCCTCACCCTCGCCGAGCAAGACGGCCTGATCGAGCGTCGCCCGACCGGGGTGCGGCTGCCACGCGTCGAGACCGCACAGGTGGTGCCCCTGACCGCTGAGCAGGTCCAGGCCATCGCCGACGCCGTGCCTGCCTGGTGGCCGGTCCATGGTGGTGGTCGGGGCGGCGACGGGGCTTCGCTCCGGCGAGCTGCGCGGGTTGACCTGGGACCGGGTCGTAGGTGGTGTCGTCGTGGTGGATCGGCAACTTGTCGGCGTGGACCGCGGCGCGCCGTGTGGGGGCCACCCAAGACAGCCTCGTCGCGACGGCGTCTCGCCCTGGGCGCAATCGCCTCGGACGAACTAGAGAAGGTTCGTGGTGACAGCGTGGGCGAGGACCTGGTCTGGCGGACGCGCCTCGGCACGCCGCTGACCCGTACCGCGGCATCGGGTGTGTGGCGCGACGCGGTGTCCGGGATGGGGTTGCGCGACCGATCGGGGTGGCATGAGCTACGCCACTTCCACGCCAGCATGCTGATCGGCTCGGGGCTCTCGGTGCGGGCGGTCGCCGACCGGCTCGGGCATGCCGACCCCGCAGAGACGCTTCGGACCTATGCTCACCTGTGGCCGACCGACGATGAGCGGGCTGTCGCGGCCGTCGATGCCGCCCTGTCGAACCTACGCTCGGGCGGCTCCGACGGAATCGGCCGGTAGGACGAGGGTATTTACCCTAGTCAAACACCACTCATTGTATATCCGGCTACAGGCCGACTCGTCCCCCATCTCCGCCTGTGGCGGGCTCCTAGCGGTCGGCGCGGATGGGGGCGTGCGTGGCCGCGTCACTGGCCACGTTGACGATCGCCACCACGGCGGCACTCAGGCGCCCGATCACCCACCCACTCGTTAACGGAGCGCATCGGGCACGTCGTGCTGGAGAAGCGTCGGGGGGATGAGTCGTCGCTCCGCGCCGGTCACCGGTGTCTCGGCGCGGGAGGCGTCACGGATGGAGCCCCCTGCTCACCTCGTCACCGGTGTTGTCGCCGACCGTGAGAGGGACGCTGCCGTGGCCAGGGCGGCGAACGACTCGGCCAGAGCACGGCCCGAGGCGATGATCTCCGCGTCGGCATCCCGGGCCGCTGCGACCACGGCGTCGGCATCCGGATGAGTGAGCCAGGTGCCCAGCAGGTCGGGGGAGGCCTCGGGGTGGAATTGGACGCCCCAGCTGCGGCCGGCCCGGAACGCCTGATGCGGGAACGCCTCGGACCCGGCCAGCAGCACCGCCCCCGGTGGCAGCGTGACGACGACGTCGTGATGCGCCTCCAGCACGGTGGGCGGGGTCGACGCCGCGGCGAGGCCGCCGAGCAGGGGGTCCGCAGCAGCCTCAGGGTGCCATCGCAGGACCACGGGTCCTTCTTCGGGGCCGTCCGGGGTGTCCGACGACGACACACCCGCCGAGCGACTCGGCGAGGATCTGGTGGCCCAGGCAGATGCCCAGCGTCGGGACCCCGACGGCATGGGCGTCCGCCAGCAGGGTGCGCAGCCTCGTGAGCCAGGGGTGCTCAACACGATCATGCGCGGACATCCGCCCGCTCAGGACGAGCACGCCGTCCCCCAGTGCGGAGACTGCTGGGACCTCCTGCTCCCACAGATTCACCTGGTCCTGAGCGACGCCCGCGTCGGCCAGCCAGCCGGCCACGCGGCCGGGCGGGCATCCGGGATCGAGTTGGAGGATCGTGACGCGCGCGGGCCGAGACATGCCCGCAGGATAGGTCACCGTGCCCGCCGCGGCGGGCGCAGGTCACCCCGGGACCGGCCCGCTGCATCGGCGGATCCGGACTCGGCGGCTCCCGGGGATGGGGAACATGGCTGCCGTGCGTCCGGTGGGGCGTCCAGGGTTGGGGCCGAGGGCGAGGGGGGACCGTGGGTGCGACAGCGACCTGCGTTCCAGGTGAGGGAGTCACCGGGAATCACCTTCGCTCATATCGCTGATCGGGGCGGCACTGGTTTCGGCGACCCCGTCTGCGGCGACGGTCGCCAGCGCCCGATCGAGTACCTGCAGGTCCTCCAGCGTCTCGACGGAGACGACCTATCCCCAGCGCAGCGTCATGACCTGGCGGGGGAGCGTTATGCGATGAAACGCCGTTTGGCAACCGGGCCCGCGCCGACTGGGCGGCGGTGCGTCCAAGAAGGCGCGGGCCCCCTAGTCACTCCGGTAAAATCGGGTGATCCGCCGGACGAGGTGCGTCCTCACCGGGCGCGGACCGAGGGTGTGATGACCGCGAGGACGGGCTTGAAGAGATCATGAAACCGGGTTCAAGCGGGGGGCGTCCCCGCGACGCCGCCATCGACACCGCCTTGATCGACGCCGCCACCCAGCTCATTTCCGAGAAGGGGTTCGGTGCGGTGACCGTCGACGAGGTCGCCCGCCGCGCGGGAACGACCACGCCCGCCTTCTATCGCCGGTTCTCCCAGGTCGCCGACATGGTCCCGGGGATCATCCAGCGCAGGCACGGGGACGTGCCGCCGATCGACAGCGGATCCCTGGAGGGCGATCTGCTCGCCTTCCAACGGTTCCAGGCAGACATCTTCAACGATGTCTTCGTGCGCCACAGCATGGCGGGCTGGCTCTCCCACCTCGCCACGCGGCCCGAGCAGGCACGCGGCTTCGTGGAGGGGTTCCTCGGTAACCGACTCGTCCTGCTCCAGGGGATGCTGGACCGCTCCCGGGATCGCGGCGAGAGCCTCGGGACGGTGCCCGCGGCGCAGGTGATGGACATCCTCGTCGGCCCGCTGCTGATGCGGTCGCTGATGCCCGATCTGGGAGCCGCCGACGAACAGGTCCAGCGGGACACGGTGCACACGGCCCTGTGCGTGCTCGGCGTGCGGACCCCCGCCTCCGACTGAGTGCCAGTGACCGGCCGCGGCCCGGTCCGTCAGTGCCGGTGTTGGTCGGGCGGCGGCATGATCGTCGCCGGGACGACCGGCTCGGACGCCACCTGGGGAACCATGCCCCCGGTGATCGGCGCCGAGACGTTGCGTGGCCCGCGCTGGAGCCGGTGCTGGATCCATCCGGCCAGCCGGGTGAGGGCGGAGTTGAGCACGATGTACATGGCCGCGAGGACGATCATCGTCGGGATCAGGTTGGCGTATGCCGTCGACAGATACGTGCCGGAGCGCATGAGGTCCAGGTAGGAGATCATCGAGCCCAGCGCCGAGTCCTTCAAGATCACCACGAGCTGGCTCACCATCGACGGCAGCATGGCCGTGATGGCTTGCGGCAGCAAGATGGTGACGAGCGTCCGCAGCGGCGTCAGCCCGATGGCCAGGCCGGCCTCTCGCTGCCCCTTCGGCAGGTTGTTGACCCCCGAGCGGACCAGTTCGGCGATGACGCAGGAGTTGTACAGCGTCAGGCCGACGACCACGCCGAAGAACGGCAGCGCCGAGCCGGTGATGCGGAGCAGGTACAGGCCGGTGTAGTAGGCGAACAGCATCATCATCAGCACCGGGACGGCACGGAAGAACTCGACGAACGCACCGCACAGCCAGCGCACCCAGCGCACCTGCACGAGGCGTCCGATGCCCAGGAGGAGGCCGAAGAACAGCGACGCCACCACCGCGGTCACGGCGGCGAGCACGGTGCCCCACAAGCCGGGGAGGAGGTAGGACGTCCACGCCTGCGGTTGCAGGAAGGGCAGCCACTTCTCCGGGGCCCACTGGTTGTTCGCGGTGCGACCGATGGGTGCGGGCCAGTCAGCCAGACGCAGGACCAGCCACCCCAGCAAAGCGACCAGGAGGACGCCACCCGCGACCGCGATCAGACGGTACCGGGCTCGTGCCTTGGGTCCGGGTGCATCGAACAGCACCGACGCCTCTGCGCTCATCGTTGCACCGCCAATCGGTTGGATAGCCAGGTGAACAACAGGCCGACGGGAAGGGTGAGGATCACGAAGGCCGACGCCATCACGAAGAAGATCAGGTACAGGTATTGCGGGGAGAACTCGATCATGTTCTTCATCTGGAAGGCCAACTCGGCGACGCCGATGGTCGCGGCCACCGTGGTGTTCTTCGTCAATGCGATGACGGTGTTGCCCAAGGGCGCGACGGCGCCTCGCATCGCCTGAGGCAGGACGACGTAGCGCAGCGTCGAGGTGAATCCGAGACCGATCGACCGGGCCGCTTCGGCCTGACCTTGAGGGACGGTGTTGATGCCGCTGCGGATCGCCTCGGCCACGAACGACGCGTGGTAGAAGGCGAGCGCGACGATGGCCCACCGGACCCCGTTATCGGTAATCGACGTCGGGGAGTTCGGATCGGCCAGCGTGATGCCCAGGGTGAAGGACAGCCCCAGCAGGCAGAAGGCGACGATCAGCGTCAGCGGGGTGTTGCGGAACACGGTGACGTAGGCGGACCCGAACTTCTGCAGCACGCCGACGGGGGAGACGCGGCAGATGGCGATGACGAGGCCGATCACCAGCGCCCCCAGGGTGCCGAGCAGTGAGAGCTGAATGGTGAGCCAGAACGCACCGAGGACGTCGTAGCGGGTGAAGAGTTCGACGAACCCTGTCATGGGCTCACCTCCTTCCAGGAGCGGGTGGGAGGTGGTCGGCGCCCGTGGACGCCGACCACCGCAGTGATCAGGAGCAGGCGTCGGGCTTGGGCGGGTTCACCGTGGCGTCGGCGGTGAAGCCGGAGGCGCCGACGGTGGAGGCCAAAGCCTTCTCCCAGGAGCCGTCCTCGACCATCTTCGTCAGGGCGGTGTTGATCTTGGTGCAGAGCTCGGTGTCGCCCTTCTTGATGCCGATCCCGTAGCGCTCCTCGGAGAAGGAGTCGCCGACGACCTTGAGCTTGCCGACGTACTGGCTCTGCGAGGCGAACCCGGCCAGGATCACGTTGTCGGTGGTCACGGCGTCGATGGATCCGGTCGACAGGGCCTCCACGCACTTGGAGTAGGTGTCGAGCTCCTGGAGTTGCACCTGCCCGGCGAACTGATCCTTGACCTTCTGCGCGGAGGTGGAACCGGTCACCGAACACAGCTTCTTCCCGTTCAGGGAGGCAGGGCCGGTGATGTCGGTGTTGTCGGCCCGGACGAGGAGGTCCTGGCCGGCGATGAAGTACGGGCCCGCGAACGAGATGCGCTGCTTGCGGGCGTCGGTGATCGAGTAGGTCGCCACCACCATCTTGACCTGCTCGGACTCGATCAGCGTCTCGCGCTGGGCCGAGGGTGCCTCCTTGAACTCGACTTCGGTGTAGCCAAGCTCCTTGGCGACGTAGTTGGCGACCTCGACGTCGAAGCCTTGGTAGGCCTCGCCCACCTTGAGGCCCAGGCCGGGCTGGTCGAACTTGATGCCGATGGTGACCTTCGAGGAGTCGCCCGAACCAGAGTTCGAGGGGCTACACGCGGTCAGGCCGGCGAGCAGGACAACGGCCGCAGAGGCCGCCGCCCACACCTTGACGTTCTTCATCTGTCTTCCTTCCGAGAGGACGGTGAAATCAGTGGGTGAGGATCTTGCTCAGGAAGTCCTGAGCGCGAGGCGTGGCGGGGTTGGTGAAGAACTCCGTGGGCGTGTTCTCCTCGACGATCTGGCCGTCCGCCATGAACACGACGCGGTCGGCCGCCTTGCGGGCGAAGCCCATCTCGTGGGTGACCACGACCATCGTCATGCCGCCGCGGGCCAGGGTGACCATGACGTCGAGGACCTCGTTGACCATTTCCGGATCGAGCGCAGAGGTGGGTTCGTCGAACAGGATCACCTTGGGTTCCATGGCGAGTGCCCGGGCGATGGCGACGCGTTGCTGCTGGCCACCGGACAACTGGGCCGGATACTTGTCGGCCTGGTTCGCCACGCCGACGCGCTCCAGCAGTTCCATCGCCTTGGTGCGGGCCTGCGCGCTGGACACCTTGCGCACCTTGGTCGGGCCCAGGGTGATGTTGTCCAGCACGGTCTTGTGCGCGAACAGGTTGAAGGACTGGAACACCATGCCGACGTCGGCGCGCAGGTTCGCCAGGGCTCGGCCTTCGTCCGGCAAGGGGACGCCGTCGATCGTGATGGTGCCCGAGCCGATGGGCTCCAGGCGGTTGATGGCGCGGCACAGGGTGGACTTGCCAGAACCTGAGGGCCCGAGCACGACGACGACCTCGCCCTTGTGGATCGTCAAGTCGATGTCCTGGAGGACGTGGAGCGACCCGAAGTGCTTGTTCACCCCGGAGAGAACCACCAGGGGCTCGCCAGTCTTGCCTGCGGGGTTCGGCGCGGCATCAGTCATGGGGGCGACGCTACGCGCCGGCTTCTTACGGGCACGTGAACTGGGGTTACAGCCACGTCACAGACGCCGCGTCGGGACGGTTCGCGCGAGCGCCGTCCCTCGCTAGGCTCGACTTGGCCACGTCACCCCTCTCGAAAGGTCAGCCCATGCCTGCAGCGCTCCCCGATCCAGGTTCGGTTCGCCACCCGCAACCATCGCTGTCGCTCAACCCGAACGCCCCCGTGCTGCCCCAGCTTCTCGACTCGGTCGTCCTGGCGGCGTGCGAGGCGCAGAAGGCCTTCGCTGACCGCTACCTGTCACTCGGTGAGTGGGGTGCCGACCTCAGCGAGCAGCGATTCTGGATGGAGGGGGGCGGCGTTCGGGCGGAGTTCCTCCCTTTCTTCGTGGGGAGCGCCGCCGGGGGGTCGGACAGCTGGATGTGGGGATGGAACAACATCAACGAGTTTCCCCAGCCCGTCGTGGCGATCGCCCAGGACGTCCTCGCGTTCGGTGAGCACGTCCAGGAACCGCTCCTGACCGTGGCGCAGTTACCGTTGAGCCCCGCCGCGCGCGCCGAGCAGGGACTGCCACAGCCCCCGTCCGATCTGGACCTTCAGCAGGTGTTGGTGTGGGCCGCGGCGGCGTTGTCCGGGATCGCCGCCCCCGTCTGGTATCGCGGCGACACCGGTCCCGGCTCTTATGCCTGGTTCCTGCTGGCCAACCCCGCGGAGTTCAGCCTGCCGCCCGCCACCGTGCTGCCGACCATCTCGGCGATCACGGAGGCCCTCGGCATGGGGGCGATCGGCAACGGAGCCCGGGCCCTGGAAGCGTACGCGGCGCGACGCGACGGGGTGACGCTGCACGCAGACCCCAACTCCGAGGGGCTCCTCCTGCGCACGACCGATGGGGACGTCGTCGTAGAGGTCGACGAGTTGGGCCGTATCGTCCGTGTCCAGGCCACCGCGGGCGCGGTTCCCTCGGCCGCACCGGCACCGACCGCGCCGTCACCCGAGCGAGCCAAGGGCTGGCTGGGCAAGCTGTTCGGTCGCTGACGCTCCTGCTCAGACCGCCGCGGTGGGGCGCAGGCCGAGCCGATGGAAGGCGGTGTAGCACCCCGCGGCCGCAGCCAGGCAGATGCCACCTGAGAGGCCGAGGGCGGCGGGCGCTCCGTAGCTGTCGGTGACCCACCCGGTGATGACCGAGCCGAGGGGAGTGGTCCCCATCATGACGACGAAGTACAGGCTCATCACGCGCCCGCGCACTGCCGGATCGGCCTCCATCTGCACCGAGGCGTTCGCCATGGTGTTGAACGAGACGCCCGCCAGGCCCGCCAGCACCAGCACCACCATGAAAGCAGGCAGCCAGCCGATCAGGCTCAGCACGATCAAGCCGGCGGCGAAACCAGCCGACATGGCGGAGAGCCGGGTCGGTGTCACCGTCTCGCGGCGGGCCGCCAGCACGGCCCCCAGAACCGAGCCGATCGCCATCATGGAGTTCAGGGCGCCGTACAGGGCCGAGTCCCCGCCGAACACATTCCCCGCGTAGGCGGTGAGGATGATCGGGAAATTGAAGCCGAAGGTCCCGATGAAGAACACCAGCACGATGGTGATGATGATCCTCGGGTGTCCTGCGACGTAGGCCAGGCCCTCCTTGAATGCGCCGACGCCGCGACCCGTGCGGGGCGCTTCCTCGAAGTCGGTCGCGTCGAGGGTGGCCAGCGCGTAGATCATGGGGAGGTAGCTGAGGGCGTTGAGCAGGAACGCCCACGCGACGCCCGCGGCGGCGATCAGCAACCCGGCCACCGCGGGGCCCGAGAGCCGTGCGAGGTTGAAGTTGCCGGAGTTCAGCGCGACCGCGTTGGGGAGGAGGCGCGGGGGAACCATGACGCCGACGAAGCTCTGCCGCGCCGGGTTGTCCAGCGTCGTCACGATGCCGAACAGGAAGGCGATGACGTAGACCCAGGTGACGTTCACGAGGCCGAGGAAGGTGACCGCCGCCAGGAGTCCCGACAGCGCCATCATGGCCATCTGCGTGAGCAGCAGGATGCGGCGCTGGGGGTAGCGATCGGCCAGGACGCCGCCGTACAGCCCCAGGACCAGCATGGGGCCGAACTGCAGCGCCATCGTGATGCCGACGGCCAGCCCGGAACCGGTCAGTTCGAACACCAGCCAGTCCTGGGCGATGCGTTGCATCCAGGTGCCGTTGTTGGAGACCAGAGCGCCGAAGAAGTAGTGGCGGTAGTTGCGCACGCCCAGCGACGCGAAGACGGGCAGCCGGCCCTCGGCGGATTCGTGGGTGGTGGACTTCATGTGTTTCCTAGCTTCTGCAGCGCGGGAATCGCGCGGCTCAGGGCCTCGCGTTCCTCGTCGGTGAGCGTCTCGATCCTCCCCGTCAGCCACTGCAAGCGCTGCCTCACGGTGGCGGCGAGGTACTCGTCGCCGTTGGGGTGAAGATGGACGATGGTGGAGCGGCGGTCGTCCGGGTTGGGCTGCTTGGTGACCATGCCCAGCTCGGCGAGCCGTTCGATGATCCGCGTCATGGTCGGGGGGCGGACGTGCTCGGCTGCGGCCAGCGACTGGAGCGTGGTGGGGCCTTCGCGCCGGAGCCTGCCCAGCACGGCGATGCCGGTGGCGGAGAGCGGACGCGTGCTGGAACCTTCGTTGCGCAGCCGCCGGGCCAGTCGAGAGACCGCGGCGCGCACGGCGTCCACTTGATGCGCGTCCATGTCACCCCAGGCTAGAACGTTAGTTAGCCTAAGTAAATGGTTGCGCGGTGTTGCTCGCTGCCGGCTCCCGTCGGTCGGATCAGGCGAACTCGGCCGGAGGCGACGTGAGGATCTCGGCCCCCGTCTCCGTCACCACGATCGTGTGCTCCCACTGGGCCACGCGTGAACCGTCGTTGGTGGAGACGGTCCAGTCGTCGTCCCATTGGTGGCTGCTCGGGTTTCCCAGCGCGAGCATCGGCTCGATCGTGAACGTCATGCCGGGCTCCATCACGTCGCGGTACACGTCGCTGTCGTAGTGAAGGATCACCAGACCAGAGTGGAAGGAACTGTGCACCCCGTGGCCGGTGTACTCGCGCACCACGCCGTAGCCGAAGCGCTTGGCGTAGGACTCGATGACGCGTCCGATGACGTTGGTCTGGCGGCCCGGCCTGACCGCGCGGATCCCACGCAGCATCGCTTCCTTGGTCCGCTCCATCAGGAGCCGGGAATCCTCATCGAGTTCGCCACAGCCGAAGGTTGCGCAGTTGTCGCCGTGGACGCCGTTCTTGAACGCGGTCACGTCGATCTTGACCAGGTCGCCGTCCTCGAGAGGCCGGGTGTCGGGGATGCCGTGACAGATGACCTCGTTGATCGAGGTGCAGATCGCCTTGGGGAAGTTCCGGTAGCCGAGCGTGCTGGGGTAGGCGCCGTGGTCGAGCATGTACTCGTGGGCGATGGCATCGAGACGATCGGTGGTGACGCCCGGCGCGATGGCCTTGGCCGCCTCGTACAGCGCGTCCGAGGCGATCCGGCTCGACTCGCGCATCAACTCGATCGTCTCGGGGGTTTGCACGTGCGATCCGGTGTAGCGATCCGGGGCGGGACGATCCACGTAATGGGGGCGCGGGATCGATGCGGGAACGGCACGCCGGGGGGATTGCGGGTAGGGCATCATGGGTGTCACCTGCCGATCATAGTGCCCGGTGATGGAGCCCCTCAGGAGGTCACGATGCCAACCGAACAGTGGTACTACTGCCTCGTCCACCACGACGTCGAGCCCGCCGAGGGCTGCAAGGCCATCGAGCGGCTGGGGCCCTATCCGACGCGCGAGGAGGCCGCCCAGGCGCTACGTCTGGCGCAGGAGCGCAACGAAGAATGGGACAACGATCCCCGGTTCAACGACGGGGACGACCCGGACGACGACGAGGGCGGCTCCGCGTTCGACGCGCTCAAGCCCTGACGGCCTCGTGGCCTCGTGGCCTCAGGCGAGCAGGACGACCGACCCGAGGGCTAGCAGCAGGCTGGAGAAGGTACCGACCAGGAAGTACTCGGTGACCTCGTCGACCGCGCGGGGCTCCTGGCGGGCCGCCGCCTGGAGTTCCGGGAACCGCAGCAGGCCCTTGGCCGCGACGACGACGGCGGCCGCCTCCACGTGCCCGGTCGCCCCGAAGCCGATCACGAGCAGGCGTTCCATCGGGCCGAGGAGACGCCCTCCGCGCAGTGCTTCCGAAGCCGGTCCCTGGCCGGGCTCGGCCGTCAGCCGCGGCGGGCGGGCGCCCACGGCCACCAGCGCGAGCCGAACGATCCGGTTGCCGGTGGCGAGGTTGGCCAGCACGACGGCGGCCAGCATGAGCACCTGCCCGGCGGGGCGGTCACCGAGCGCAGGCACGGCCAACCAGGCGATCCACGAAGCCATCGGCCCGCCCACCGGTGAGGCGAAGCCCGAGAAGGCCACCGCCAGCCCGGCGGGGATCGCCAGGGCGGCGAGGGTGCGGCGCGCTCGCAGGGGACTGCGTTCCGCCGTGGGCGTGCTGAGGGTCCACAGGCAGGTGGCCACGGCAATGACCCCCAGCGCCACCGCGTCGGGGAGGGTGTCCAGCCCGGCCAGTCCCCACGCGGCCGTGGTCGCGATGACCGCGGCCGCGGTGCCCAGCAGTCGCAGCCGGGGCCGCGTGGAGGCAAGGAGGTCACCGAGGCCGACGCTGAACAACAGCAGGGCCAGCCAACTCATGGGACCTCCTCGAGGCGGGTCATCGCTTCGGCGAGGATAGCGAGCCCCGAGCGGGCGACGCGCTGGCTGACGGCGGAGGGGCTGATGTCCAGGCGGCGGGCGATCCGCGCCTGGGGGGTGCCCTCGCGCAGCCCAGCCAGGATCGCCGCGTTGTGGTCGTCCAGGTCGAACAGCGCCGCGTCGACCAGTGCCAGCGCGGCGAGCAGGGCGGGATCGGGCGCGGGCTGGTCTGCTGCCGCGGCGACGCCCGTTCGAAGCGCCCGCCGCGCTCCGCGAGCCGCGCGCTCGGTCGCCTCGATGGCGGCGCGGGCCGCCCACCAGGCGGAACCGTCCTGGATGTTGTCGGTGGCGTCCACCACCTCCACGGAACCCACGCCCAGGCCGAAACGCGCCTGCGCGGGACGCAGCCGGGCGCGAAGGGTGAAGGTGGCGGCGAGGGCGCCGCCGACGGTGGCGAAGACGCCCTGGAACTCGTCCCCGGCCGTGACCCGCACCGGGTCGAGGACGTCCGCGCCTGCGTTGGCTGCGTCCAGGGCCAGGAGTAGACGCCGATGGAGGGCGCCTCGGTCGGCGCTGGTGCGGGACCCGACCAGGTCGCCGAGCAGCGCAGCATAAGGCTGGGGCTTCATTCTTTCCACCTGAAGAGCATAGCTGAATGATCGCGCCTCGATTTCGTAACCGAGGTGTAACAGCGCCCGGGCAGACTAGGCCCATGGACAAGCAGACCGATTTCGTCCTGCGCACCCTGGAGGAGCGGGACGTGCGCTTCGTCCGGCTCTGGTTCACCGATGTGCTGGGGTTCCTGAAGTCCGTGGCCATCGCGCCCGCCGAACTGGAAGGCGCGCTCAGCGAAGGCATCGGGTTCGACGGATCGGCGATCCAGGGCTTCGCCCGGGTCTACGAGTCCGACATGGTCGCGCACCCGGACCCGTCCACCTTCCAGTTGCTTCCCTGGCGGGGCAATCCCGGCGGCACGGCCCGGATGTTCTGCGACATCGGCCTGCCCGACGGGTCGCCGTCCTTCGCCGACCCGCGCCACGTCCTCAAGCGGGCGATGCGCAAGGCCGCCGACATGGGGTTCACCTACTACGTGCATCCCGAGATCGAGTTCTACCTGTTCAAGCAGCCGATCGTCCCGGGTGAGGTCCCGATCCCGGTCGACCACAGCGGCTACTTCGACCACACCACCGCGACCGCGGGGACCGACTTCCGACGCTCCGCGATCACGATGCTGGAGCAGATGGGCATCTCGGTGGAGTTCAGCCACCACGAGGGCGGCCCCGGCCAGCAGGAGATCGACCTGCGCTACGCCGACGCTCTCTCCATGGCCGACAACATCATGACCTTCCGCGTGGTGGTGAAGGAGGTCGCGGTCATGCAGAACCTGTTCGCGTCTTTCATGCCCAAGCCGCTGGCCGACCAGCCCGGCTCCGGCATGCACAGCCACGTCAGCCTGTTCGAAGGCGACACCAACGCCTTCTACGACGCCTCGGGGGAGTACAACCTCAGCAAGATCGGCCGGCAGTTCGTCGCAGGCCTGCTGCACCACGCCTCCGAGATCAGCGCGGTGCTCAACCCGTGGGTGAACTCCTACAAGCGGCTGGCCGGCGGCGGCGAGGCCCCCAACTACATCTGCTGGGGCCAGAACAACCGCTCCGCGATGGTTCGGGTGCCCATGTTCAAGCCCAACAAGTCCTCCTCGGCCCGCATCGAGTTGCGCACCGTCGACAGCGCGGTCAACCCGTACCTGGCCTACGCGCTGATCCTCAATGCGGGCCTGTCCGGCATCGAGAACGAGATGATCCTGCCCGACCCGGCCGAGGATGACGTCTGGTCCCTCACCGATCGCCAACGCGAGGCGTTGGGCATCAAGCCGCTGCCCAACAGCCTGGACGCCGCGGTGCGGGCCATGGAGACCAGCCAACTGGTCGCCGACACCCTGGGCGAGCATGTGTTCGACTTCGTCCTGCGCAACAAGCGCGCCGAGTACGCCGAATACATGCGCCAGGTCACGCCCCTGGAACTCAGCAAGCTGCTGCCCTCCCTCTGAGCGAGGTCGGCGCGCCAGCGCGTCCGAGAGGCCATCGGGTCGGGCACACCCCGACGCCGCTGGCCGGTCCGTCCGAGGGGTGGAGGAGCCCGAACCGGCGCCATCGCGGTGTGTCATCGTGGTTGAACCGTGAACACGCTCTTCGCTCCTTTCGAACCCGACTCCTCCGGCAGCCCGCTGCCGGAGGCGGACGTGCGCGTCGGAGTGCGCGACGACCTGCTGCGCACCGGGGCGCTGGCCGCTCAGCGTGAGGGTGGTCTGCCCGCCGACTGGGTGGCCCAGCACGAGCGACGCTTCGACACCGACGGCAATCAGTTGTTCGTCGTGGAGCTGGGGCACCAGGTCATCGGCTACGGCTGGGTGTCTTTCCTGACCCCGGTGGATCACGGCGGACGCAACGCCCCCGACGGCTGGTACCTCAGCGGAGTCGTGATCGCGCCCGGATCCCGGCGCCGGGGCCTGGGTCGCCGCCTGACCCAGAAGCGCGTCGACTGGGCCTTGGCCCGCGGCTCCGCCGTGTACTACGTGGTGTCTGCCTCCAACCGGGCCAGCCGCGCGCTGCACGCCGAGCTGGGGTTCGAGGAACTCACCGACGACTTCCGTATGCCCGGCGTCGTGTTCAGCCGCGACGACGGCCTGCTGTGCCGGCTCGTCTCCCGGCAGGATGCCGAGGTCGTCGACCTGGCTTCTCGCCGCTGAGCTCAGGCGGGCAGCAGGTCGGCCAGATCGGCGTGTGCACCGCTGGCCCGAACCCGATGCCCGGCGAGGGCCTGCTGCCACGTGAGCTGGCCCGACGTCAGCGCCAGCCAGGTCGCGGCGTCGGTCTCGACGACGTTGGGCGGCGTCCCCCGGGTGTGCGCCGATGCGACGCCGACGATGCCGATCTGGATCGCCCCGAAGGGAGGCACCCGCACCTCCACCAGCTTTCCGGGATGCTCGGCCTCCCACCGGGCCAGGCTCGTGCGCACCGCAGCGGCAAGGTTGGGGCGCGGCACCGGAACCGACGCCGCCAGGCAGGCGACCACCAGTCGTTCCTCGGCGTCGGTGGCGGCGGCCGACTCGGTGGGAACGGGGGCGTGCAGGCGACGCTGCAGGATCGGGTCGGGGTCGGTGGTTCCGGCGAGGGCGGCCTGGGCGGCCTCCCGCAGACCCATCAGCCGGGCAGGGGCACCCGACTCGGGGCGTTTCACCTGCTCGGCGTCGGGCTGGCGGAAGCTTGTGAGTCGCCGCCCATCCCTACGCCCAGACCGCCCGGAACCGGCAGCCGCCGGTCGGCGAGCACGACGAGTTGACCCTCGCTCAGCCCGGACGTGATCTCGATCCTGCCGTCTCCCTGGCGCCCCGTCGCGACGGTCACCGTCTCGGCGGCGGTCGCGTAGGCGTCGGCGGCCACCTGGACGGTGCCGGCGTTCTCGGAGGTCTTCGTCACCGCTGACATCGGCACAGTGAGCACGTCGGTGGCCCGCGCCAGGTCGAGCGAGACCTGGGCGTAGCTGCCTTGGGGAAGCGACTGCCCCGGGTCGTCGGCGTTGAGCCGAGCCGGATAGGTGGGGTTGTCCCCTGAGGACGACGGCAGGACGCCAATCGTGGCCACCGTCCCCTGCAGGGTGGGACGGCTGGCGAGCTGCCCGACCTGACCGGTGACGCCGGAGGCGACCAGGGGGCGGTCAGCGAGCGGCACGTCCACGGTGATGGATACGGCGCCGGGGCCGACCACCGTGGCTGACTTACCCGAGGACGACTCGCCGACCACCAGATCGAGGGCGCCGACGACACCGGAGACCGGGCTGGTGATCGTGGCCTGGGACAGGTCCGTCTGCGCCCGGTCCACCCCCTGCTGCGCCTGCAGCACCGAGGCCCGGTCGCTCGCGATGGTCGCGTCGGTCACCGTCTGGCCGAAGTTGGCGGCCATCTGCTTGGCCATCTCTTCCTGAGCGGCCTTGATGGCCTGTTCGGAGGCCTGCTTTGCGGCCGCTTCCAGGTTGGCCTGGGCTGCGGCGAGGGCGGTGGTGGCCTGCTGGGTCTGCTGGGCCAGGCCCTGGGCGGCGGTGGCGATCGCCGCCCCCGCCTGGCCCTCGGCCGTCGCCAGGGCGCCGAGCGCATCGGAGCAGGCAGCGACCTGGTCGGCCATGCCGATGAGCTTGTCGAGGTCGTCCTGCGTGATCGTGGGGAGGGTGGGCGTCGCCGTCGGCGACGCGGACGTCGGCGACGGGGAGGCGGGCCCCGTCGGGGTTGCCGTGGCGCTGCCGCTCGGCGTGGAGGACGGGCTGACCGTCGGGGTGGCCGTGGCGGACGCCGACGCAGTGGGCTGCGGGGAGAGGGTCGGCAGGGCGGTGGGAAGCTGGACGTCCTTGAGCCGTTGCAGCGCCGCGAACACGGGGGTGCACTTCTTCTGCTGGTCTGCCACCGCGACCTGGAGCGTGGCCAGCGCGTCGTTCATCGACGCCAGGTAGGTGGGCGTCCCGGTGGGCTGGGCGCCCGACGCGGCGCCCTGACCCGCCGAACCCGACGAGGCTGCTGCGCCGCCGGATCCGGACGCGCGTGCCGCCCCGGAGGTGCTGGCCTGGGTGCGGGCCGAGCCCGCTTTCTGTGCCGCGAGGTCGGCGTCCAGTTGGGCCTGCGCCTGCGTGAGCTGGGCCTGGGCCTGCAGTAGAGAGAGACGCAGGTCGGCGGGGTCGATGGCGGCGAGGGACTGCCCCGCGGTCACCGTGTCCCCCAGGTGCACGTTCACGGCGGTGACCATGCCCGTCGCGCTGAACTCCACGGTTGCGGCGCCGGCGCGTTCCACCGGTCCCACCAGGGTGAGTTGCTGGTGGATGTCACCGCGGGAGGCGGGACTGGTCACGTACGACAACTCGCGCTGCGGGCGGGGCCACAGGGCCACCACCAGGATGACCAGCACCAGCGCCACGCTGGCCCCGACGATCAGGTTTCGGCGACGCATCACTCACTCCTCAGGGCGTCGATGGGGGGAAGGTTGGCTGCCCGTGCGGCCGGGTATACGCCCGCCACGATCCCGATGCCAAGCGAGACGGCCAGCGCGAGCAAGGTCGCGGGCAGGGACAACGTGACCTCCAAGTTCAGCAGCGGCGTCAGGATCGCGGCGCCCAGCAACCCCACCAGGACGCCCAGGGCGCCGCCGAGCAGCCCGAGGATCCCGGCCTCCACCATGAACTGGCGCCGGATCAGCTTGGGCGTGGCGCCGAGCGCCTTGCGCAGCCCGATCTCGCGGACCCGCTCGCTGACCGAGACGAGCATGATGTTCATGACCCCGATGCCGCCGACGATGAGCGAGATCGCCGCCAGGCCGCCGAGCAGGGTGGTCAGCACGCCGGTCATGGTGTTCGCGGCGGACAGGAGGGCCTGGAACGTGAAGATCGAGAAGTCCTGGTCGGCCGTGGTCGTCTGCCGGTTCACCGTCAGCGCGTTGGTGATCTCCTGGTGGGCGGCCGTGATCGAGGCGTCGTCGCGCGCCGCCACGTAGATGGTGCCGATGGTGAGGGCGCTGGCCGGGGTGGAGAGCCGCTGCGCCATCGTGGACATCGGGACCACCAGGACATCGTCGTCGTTCGACAGTGAGGCGGAGCCCGCCGACTCCAGCACCCCGATCACCACGAAGGACTGGCCGCTGACCACGATCTCCTTCCCGACGGGAGCCTCCTGGCCGAACAGTGTCCGCGCCGTCTCCGGGCCGAGCACGGCGACCTGGGCCGCCGACGATTGTTCGGCGTCGGTGAAGAACCGGCCCTCCGCCAGGGTCCGGGCGCGCACGTCCACCCAGGCGGGCAGGGTCCCGTTCACCTGGGTGGAGGTGTCTGCGGTGCCGTACTGGACGGTCGCCGCGGAGGTCATGATCGGCGCCACGCCGGCCACGTCCGGGGCGATCGCCGGATCGGCGATCACCTCGGCGTCAGAGAGGGTGAACCCGCCGGAGCCAGAGCCGGACAGCCCGCTGGACAGCCCGCCGCTGCCGCCGGGCATCACGATCAGGAGGTTGGAGCCGAGCTTGTTGATCTCCTTGCCGATCTGCAGCCGGGCACCCTCGCCGAGGCCGACCGTCAGCATGACGGCAGCAATGCCGATGAGGATGCCGAGCATGGTCAGCAGCGAGCGCATGCGGCGTCCGTTGAGGGCCTCCCAGGCGGTGCGCAAGGTCTCGGTCCACGTCATCGCGCCACCACCTCGTCCTCGCTGATGAGGCCGTCGGTGATCCGCAGCACCCGCCGCGCCTCGGCGGCGACATCGGGTTCGTGGGTGATCAAGACGATGGTGCGTCCCGCGTCGTGCAACTCGTGGAACAGGGCCAAGACGTCCCGGGTGGACACCGAGTCGAGGTTGCCGGTCGGCTCGTCGGCCAGGATGAGCGTCGGGTCGGTGACCAGGGCGCGCGCGACGGAGACGCGCTGCTGCTGGCCCCCGGACAACTCGCCGGGGCGGTGGTCGGTCCGATCGCCCAGCCCGACACGGGTCAGGGCCTCACGCGCCCGGTCGTGGCGCTCGGTGGCGGGAACCCCCGCGTACACCAAGGGCAGTTCGACGTTGCGCAGGGCCGTCATCGACGGCAGCAGGTTGAACTGCTGGAACACGAATCCGATCTGACGGTTGCGCACCTGCGCCAGCTGGGCCTCGCTCATCCGACTGACGTCGGTGCCCCCCAGCTCGTAGGTGCCGTGCGTCGGGACGTCGAGGCAGCCGAGGATGTGCATCAGGGTGGACTTTCCCGACCCCGAGGGGCCGGTGATCGCCACGAAGTCGCCCTCCTCGACGGCCAGGCTGACGCCCCGCAACGCCTCGACCTGGACGACGCCCGTGTCGTACACCTTGCGGACGTCCTCCATCCGCAGCAGCGCCGTCATCGGCTCGCGCTCGGGCTGGGGCTGGGTGTGCTGGGGGCGAACGGGTTCGTCGGCGGTGCGCTCACCGCGGTGCCGACGGGGGACAGCACCTCGTCGCCGACGGCCAGCCCGGATACGATCTCGGTCCGGTCCCCGAACTGACGCCCGGTCGTCACGGTGACCAGTCGACCCTCGGTGCTGCCGTCCGGGACGCGCACCTGGGCGGTGCTGCCGTCATAGCTCAGTGCGTTGCCGGGCAGGGTGAGGACGTTCTCGACGGTCTCGGTGGTCACGACGGCGTCCGCGCTGGAGCCGGCGAACAGCCGGGAGGTGGTGTCGTTGACCTTGATGGTCACCGGGAAGGTGGCCGCCTGACCGGCCGCCCCGGAGGCCACGATGCCGACGCTGTCCACGGTGCCCGACACGTGGGTCTCGGTTCCCTTGGGGGTGACGACGGCGGACTGCCCCGCCTTCAAGGAGGCCACGTCGACGGTCCCGACAGTTGCGTCGAGCTGCCAGGCGTCCGGCACCAGGATCACGAACTGGGCCCCGCTGGACGCACCGGAGCTTCCGGAGGCCAGCCCGGACACGCCGCTCGCGCCGCTGAGGCCGGACAGCCCGCTGAGGCCGCTGCTGGACGCGGACCCGGCCAGCGAGGAGGTGGAGACGCCACCGCCGCCGACCTGATCGCCCACCTCGACGTCCACGGTGGCGACGACGCCCGCGAGGGGGGCGGTCAAGGTGGCGTCCCCGAGCCGGGAACGAGCCTGGTCGAGCGAGGCCTGCGCGGACGTCACCTGAGCCTGGACGGCAGTGACCTGCGCCGAGGTGGAGGACGAGGCGTCCTTGACGGTCCGCAGCTGAGCGCGGGCGGCGTCGAGTTGGGCCTGAGCGAGCGTGACGGCATTGCGCAGGTCGCGGTCGTCGATCACCGCGAGCGTCTGGCCTGCGGTGACGGACTCCCCGACCTTGACCGAGACCGCATTCACCGTGCCGGCAACTGCGAAGGACACGTTAGCCTGCTGCTGGGGGGAGATCACCCCGGACACCGACACGCTGGTGGACTCGTTGCTCCGGGTGACCCGGACCACCTCGGTGTCCGCAGCGCCGGGGGAGCGCGGCGATACGAGCGCAAACCAGCCCGCCACCAGGGCGATCACCAGCAGTACGACGCCGATGACCGTCACCCAACGGCGACGGGACCAGGGGGTGCGGGGGCTGCGCGGCGGCATGGGGCCCTACTTCCTGTCGTGGAGTGCGCCTACCAATGTAGCCGCCCACAGGGAGAGGTCTTGGGTAGCATCCACCCATGGCCCTGGACCGGACATCAACGCTCGCGGGCCGCCTGGCAGGCCGCGGCTTCGGAGACCCCCGCCGAGCCGCCGCCGTCGTGGAGACCTGGCTGGAGCACCACGAGGAGGACGCCGTGATCCGCGTGATGGACCAGGTGATGGCTGCAGACGATCCCGACCTGGCGCTGGCCGCGCTGGTCCGCCTCGGCGAGGAGGATCCCGCTCTCCTCGACGAGGTGCTCGCGTCGCCGGCGTTCGCCCGGCGCGTCGTCCGCGTCCTGGGCGGTTCGGTGGCCCTGGGGCAGCACGTCGCCGCCCATCCGGACGCGCCGGCGGAGTTGCGCACCGAGCCCGTCCCGCGCTCCGCGGCTGACCTGCGGGCCGAATTGCTGCGCGCGGTCGGGGCGGACCCGCAGGCGGTTTCCCCCCTCGCCCGTGCCGGTGCCGCCGACGATCTCCGACTCGCCTACCGCAGGGCGCTGCTGCGCATCGCGGCGCGTGACCTGTGCGCCCCCGAACCGGTCGCGGTGGTGGCCTCCGTGGGCGCCGAACTGGCGGACCTTGCCGACGCCACGATCGAAGCGGCCCTCGCGCTGGCCCGGGCCGAAACGCCCGGCTGGGAGGGCGTCCGGCTGGCCGTGCTGGCGATGGGCAAGGCGGGCGCGCGGGAACTCAACTACATCTCCGACGTCGACGTCATCTACGTGGCCGAGCCGGCCAGCGACGCCGACGGGGCTCCCCTGCTCAGCGCCGACGAGGCGGTCGCCGTGGGCAGCCGGCTCGCCGCGGCGCTGTCTCGAACGTGCTCGGCGCACACGGCGGCCGGGACGATCTGGCAGGTCGACCCGAACCTTCGCCCCGAGGGGAAGGCGGGTCCGCTCGTGCGGACGCTCGCCTCGATGCGGACGTACTACACCAAGTGGGCGAAGAACTGGGAGTTCCAGGCCTTGTTGAAGGCGCGGCCGATGGCCGGAGACATGGCGCTGGGACGGGAGTTCGTGGAGCTGGTCGCCCCACTGGTGTGGCGGGTCGCGGGGGACGCCCAGTTCGTGGGGGAGACCCAGGCGATGCGGCGTCGCGTCATCTCCCTGATCCCCTCCAAGGAGGCGAACCAGGAGATCAAGCTGGGAGCGGGCGGGCTGCGCGACACGGAGTTCAGCGTCCAACTGCTGCAGCTCGTCCACGGCCGTGCCGACGAGCGGCTCCGGCTGCGCGGCACCTTCGAGGGCCTGAATGCGCTCGTGGCGCACGGCTACGTCGGGCGCGCGGACGGCTCGGAGATGGCCCAGGCGTACGCCCTGCAACGTGTGCTGGAGCACCGGATCCAGGTGTATCACCTGCGCCGCACGCACCTGATGCCCACGGACGAGCAGAGCCTGCGGCGGCTGGCGCGCAGTGTGCAGTTCGACGGCCCGGAGGCGCTGGTGGAGGCCTGGCGGGCGTCCACCCGCAAGGTGCAGCGGCTGCAACAGCGGATCTTCTACTCCCCGGTGCTGGAGGCGGTGGCGCGGATCCCGTCCGAGCAGGTGCGGCTGACCTCGGAGGAGGCACAGACGCGGCTGCGGGCGCTGGGCTTCAACGACACCGCGGCGGCACTGCGTCACATCGAGGCGCTCTCGACCGGCGTGCGCCGGCGTACCGAGATCCAACGGCAGCTCCTGCCCGCGATGCTGGGCTGGTTCGCCGCCGGGCCGAACCCCGACCATGGCTTGCTCGCCTTCCGGCAGGTGTCGGAGGCGCTGGGCACCTCGGCCTGGTACCTGCGGGCGCTGCGCGACGAGGGTGCGCTGGCGGAGAACCTGGCGACGGTGCTGGCCTCCAGCAGGTATGCCGTCGATCTGCTCATGCGTGACCCGCAGACGGTCCAGCTGCTCGGCGAGCATGCGGGGGAGCGACGTCCCCTCGAGGAGATCCGCGCTGAGATGCGTGCCGTGGCCCGGCGGCACGCCGATCCCGGGGACGCCGTCGAGGCGGTGCGCGCGGTGCGGCGCCGCGAACTGCTGCGGGTCGCCGCGGCTGAACTGCTGGGACGCGCTGACGTGCGGGGCATCGGCGAGGCGCTCAGCGACGTCATGACCGCGACCGTCGACGTGGCGCTCGAGGTGGCCACCCGCGTCGTGGAGGAGCCGCCTCCGCTGGCGATCGTGGCCCTGGGCCGGTGGGGCGGGCGTGAGCTGAACTTCGGCTCGGATGCTGACGCGCTCGTGGTGGTGGGCGACCCGGGTGACGCTGAGGCCATCGTCAAGGCGACCCGGATCGTGACCCGGCTGCGCGATCTGCTGCGGCGTCCCGGCCCCGACCCGGCCGTCGAACTGGACCTCGACCTGCGCCCCGAGGGCAAGGGCGGGCCGATGGTGCGCAGCATGGCGTCCTACCTGGCCTACTACGCCAAATGGGCGGCCACCTGGGAGGCGCAGGCGCTGGTCCGGGCCGCCCACGGGGCGGGCGATCCCGGGGTCTCAGCCGCCCTGCTGGAGGGCATCGCGGGGCTCCGTTACCCGGTGGAGGGACTGGATACTCGGCAGGTGGGCGACATCCGCAAGCTCAAGGCCCGGATGGAGTCCGAGCGAGTACCGCGGGGGACCGATCCGCGTCGGCACGTGAAGCTGGGACCGGGCGGCCTGTCGGACGTCGAGTGGACGGTGCAACTGCTGCAATTGCAGCACGCGCACGCCGTCCCCGGGCTTCGCACCACCGGGACGCTCCCGGCCCTGGACGCCGCCGTGGCCGCCGGGCTGCTGGCGTCGGACGATGCGGACGCGCTGCGCGAGTCCTGGGAGATGGCCACGCGCATCCGCAACGCGACGATGCTGCTGCGGGGGCGCGCCACTGACACGGTGCCGACCGACGCCCGGGAGCGGGCCGCCGTCGCGGAGTTGCTGGGCTATGCGAAGGGGGAGGCCTCGTTCTTCCTCGACGACTGGACGCGGCGGGCGCGGCAGGCGCGCGCCGTCATGGACCGGGTGTTCTGGGGGCTGACCTGATCCGGGTGCCCCTCGGGGCCCACGGGCGGGGCCGGGACTACGACTGCGGTCGTGCTGCGCCTGGATCGCCTGCCGAGGCCGGGCCGCGTCGTTAGACTCGCCTCGATGACCACGACCCAGACCCCGACCGTCCCGACCCGGCTCACCGGCTGGGGACGCACCGCTGCAAGCACCGCCGAGGTGCTGACCCCTCCCGACGTCGATCAGATCGCCCGTGCGGTCGCCCGCGCCGCCGACGAACGCGCCGACGGCCGAGGCCGCGGCATCCTCGCCCGCGGTCTTGGCCGCAGCTACGGTGATGTCGCGCAAAACGGCGGTGGCACCGTCGTCGACATGACGGGGCTCAACACGATCCACGTGATCGATCCCAAGACGGCCACCGTCACCGTCGACGCGGGCGTCAGCCTGGACGCGCTCATGAAGGCGGCGCTGCCGTACGGCTTGTGGGTCTCGGTGCTGCCGGGCACTCGCCAGGTGACGGTCGGCGGTGCCATCGGCAACGACGTCCACGGCAAGAACCACCACTCGGCGGGCAGCTTCGGCGACCACGTGCTGTCCATGGACCTGCTGGTCGCCGACGGCCGGGTCCTCACGCTGCGCCCCGACGGCAGCCCTGACGATCCGGACGCCTCGATCTTCTGGGCGACGATCGGCGGCATCGGCCTGACCGGCATCATCCTGCGGGCCACGCTCTCGATGACGCGCACCGAGACGGCCTACTTCCTGGCCGACGGTGTCGTCACCCACACCCTGGACGAGACCATCGCGGTCCATTCCGACGGCTCGGAGTCCCGCTACGACTACTCCTCGGCCTGGTTCGACGCGATCAGCGCCCCGCCGAAGCTGGGACGCGCGGCGATCAGCCGGGGCAGCCTCGCGACGCTGGCCCAGTTGCAGGAGTTCGCCCCGCAACTCGCTCAGCGTCCGCTGGAGTTCACCGGGAAGACGTTCCTCACCCTGCCCGACGTGTTCCCCAACGGCCTGGCGAACAAGCTGACGTTCGGCCTGCTCGGGGAGGCCTGGTACCTCAAGTCCGGCGACTACACCAACAAGATCCAAAGCCTCACCGGCTTCTATCACCCTCTCGACATGTTCGGCGAGTGGAACCGGGCCTACGGCAGCCGTGGCTTTCTGCAATATCAGTTCGTGGTCCCGCCGGAGGCCGTCGCCGAGTTCAAGCAGCTCATCGGCGAGATCCAGGCGTCCGGCAACTACTCGTTCCTCAACGTGTTCAAGCTGTTCGGCGAGGGGAACCGCGCCCCGCTGTCCTACCCGATGCCCGGCTGGAACGTGTGCGTCGACTTCCCGATCAAGGCCGGGCTGTCGGACTTCCTGACCCGGCTGGACGCCCGCATCCAGGAGTTCGGCGGACGCCTCTACACCTCGAAGGATTCCCGCACCTCCGCGGAGACCTTCCACGCCATGTATCCCCGCGTCGACGAGTGGATCGCCACCCGCCGCCGCATCGACCCGACAGGGGTCTTTGTCTCCGACATGGCCCGACGATTGGAGCTCATCTGATGATCGACGCCACCGGCAACCCCGGCAAGATCCTGGTCCTGGGCGGCAGCTCGGAGATCGGTCTGGCCATCGCCACCGAGTACCTGTCCCATGCGCCCGCCGAGGTCGTCTTGGCTGGCCGCGGCGACGACCCGCGAGCGACGTCCTCGGTGGAGCTGATGGAGGCCGCAGGCGCGTCCGGCGTCCGCTGGGTCGACTTCGATGCCACCGCGTTCACCACCCACGCCGAGGTGCTCGGCTCCGCCTGGGAGGGTGGCGACGTGGACGTGGCGATCGTCGCGTTCGGTCTTCTCGGCGACGCCGAGGAGCTGTGGCAGGACCAGGCCAAGGCCGTCGAGATCGCGCAGGTGAACTACACCGGTGCGGTGAGCGTCGGCGTCCTGCTCGGGCAGCGCATGGCGCAGCAGGGCTACGGCCAGATCATCGCGATGAGTTCGGCGGCCGGTGAGGTCGTGCGCCGCTCGAACTTCGTTTACGGCTCCACCAAGGCGGGCTTGGACGGGTTCTACCGCAACCTCGGTCAGGCGCTGGAACCCGCCGGGGTGAAGGTGCTCGTCATCCGCCCCGGACAGGTGCGCACCCGGATGTCGGCCGGGGTGAAGGAGGCGCCGCTGACGGTCAACAAGGAGGACGTCGCCAAGCTCGCCGTCAACGCGGCGCGCGATGGCAAGACGCTCATCTGGGCGCCCCCGCTGTTCCAGCTCGTGATGATGGTGCTCAAGCACATCCCGGGTCCGATCTTCCGCAAGCTGCCCATCTAGTCTTCGCCGGGGAATCGCGCTCCCACCTGGGCTCGCATCTGGTCCATCGTCTGCATGATGGCCAGGGTTTCGGCCCAGGGGAGGGCGGGAGACTCCACACGCCCCTCGGCCACGAGCCGGGCAAAGTGAGCCGCCTCGTAGGCCAGCCCGCCTGAGCCGGTGATGACGGGTGCGGGCGAGGTGACCGGCTCCCCAGTTCGGGGGACGAACCGTAGCGGAACCGGGGTGTAGAACCTGCTCGGCAGGTCCACGTGGGCCTCGGGGCCGGAGATCGCCGCCGTCGTCGGGGTCTGTGCCGCAAGCGTGGTCGTCACGAGGGCGTGGGCCGTCGAGCCCGGGAACTGATCGAAGACCGCGGAGATCTGCCGGTCCACGCCGGTGTCGGTCAGCGTGCCGCGCGCCGTGATCCTGCCGGGGGTACCGAGCACCATGCTCGCGAACGACACCGGGTACACGCCCAGGTCCAGGAGGGCGCCGCCCGCCGCGGCCGGGTCGAACAGCCGATGCGCCGGGTCTGGGGTGAATCTCTGGCCGTGGTCGGCGCTCACGGTCTCGATCTCGCCCAGGGCCCCGTCGGCAAGCAACTGGCGCAGCACGTCCACGTGGGGCAGGAACCGCGTCCACATCGCTTCCATGAGCGTGATGCCGGCGGCCCGGGCGGCGTCGATCACCGCGGCGGCCTGGCGGGCGTCCTGGGTGAAGGACTTCTCCACCAGCACGTGCTTCCCGGCGGAGATCGCGGCCAGCGCCTGTTCGGCGTGCCTGCTGTGCGGGGACGCCACGTAGACCGCCTCCACGTTCGGATCATCGAGCAGGGCCTCGTAGGAGGCATGCGCGACGCCGATGCCGTGCTCGCGGGCGAAGGTTTGTGCCCGGGCGGCGGAGCGGGATCCGACGGCGACGATCCGCTGCGTGGTGTGCGCGGCGAGCGCGGACGCGAAGGCTGAGGCGATCCCGCCCGGGGCAAGGATGCCCCAGCGGAGTGCGGGGGCGTCACACGGGTCGGGCACGCGGCTGAGCGGGAGCGTCGTCATGCCGTCAGCCTAGTCAGCGGGCCGCGTGAGAGGATCGATCTCGTCGTCAGTCGAAGGAGGCCCCATGATCTCACCCGTCGTCACGCCCGCCCAGGCACGCTCCCTTGTGGGAGCCGTGTTCGCGGATGTGCGCTGGTATCTCGACGGACGTTCGGGACGGAGCGCCTGGCTGAGCGGGCACCTGCCCGGTGCCGTCTTCGTCGACCTCAACACGGCGCTCGCGGGCCCGCCCTCCACGGAGGCGGGGAGGCACCCCCTGCCGGAGCCGGAGGCCTTTGCGGCGGCGATGGCAGAGCTGGGCATCGGTGAGACGGACGTCGTCATCGCCTATGACGACGCCGGGGGTTCCTCGGCAGGACGCCTCGTGTGGCTGCTGCGCAACATCGGCGTCGAGGCGGCACTGCTGGACGGGGGTATTGCTGGCTGGGACGGTGTTGTGGAGACGGGGGAGACCCTCCGCCCGGCGGCAACGTTCAACGCGCGTCCCTGGGACGCGGCGACGCTGGCCACCATCGACGACGCCGCCACCGCCTACCGCGTCGTGGATGCGCGCGCCGGGGCCCGCTATCGCGGGGAGACCGAGCCGGTCGACGCACGTGCCGGACACATTCCCGGTGCCATCAGCCTGCCGTTCGGCGGCAACCTGGACGCAGATCAGCGCTTCTTGCCGCCTGCCGGCTTGCGCGAACGCTTCCTGGAGGCCGGTCTCACCGATGCCGCCGGGGTGGTCGTCTACTGCGGGTCGGGCGTCACGGCCTGCCACGATCTGCTCGCCCTCGAATACGCCGGCCTGGGGCGTGCGCGCCTCTACCCCGGTTCCTGGTCGCAGTACGCGGCGACGCAGCGTCCCGAGGCCACCGGCTCCGAACCGGGGGAGCGTCCGCCCTCCGATCCCGACGGCGTGACGCGCTAGGCGGCCACACCTAGAGCGGACCAGGACGGCGTGGGCCGAGCTACCCGGCCTCTCCGGGCGGGCGGACCCGATCCGTACGCGGGGCGCCGGACGTGCGAGGAGGCCCGCTCGATCAGATCGAGCGGGCCTCCTGCGTGCGGGCCAGCGCCCGGGTGACTCAGAGGTCGAAGTACATCTCGAACTCGTGCGGGTGCGGACGCAGCCGCAGGGCGGTGATGTCCTCGCGCTTCATGTCGATCCAGGTCTCGATGAGATCGGCGGTGAAGACGTCACCCGCGAGCAGGTACTCGTGATCGGCCTCGAGCGCAGCCAGGGCGTCGCCGAGGGAGGACGGCACCTGGGCGATCTCGGCGTGCTCCTCGGGAGGCAGCTCGTAGAGGTCCTTGTCGATCGGGGCCGGCGGCTCGATCTTGTTCTGGATGCCGTCCAGGCCGGCCAGCAGCATCGCGGCGAACGCGAGGTACGGGTTGGCCGACGGGTCGGGGCAGCGGAACTCCATCCGCTTGGCCTTGGGGGAGGGCCCGGTCAGCGGGATCCGGATGCAGGCCGAACGGTTGCGCTGGCTGTAGACCAGGTTGACGGGGGCCTCGAAGCCGGGCACCAGGCGGTGGTAGGAGTTCGCGGTCGGGTTGGTGAACGCGAGCAGCGACGGCGCGTGGTGCAGGATGCCGCCGATGTACCAGCGGGCCAGGTCGGAGAGGCCCGCGTAACCGGCCTCGTCGGCGAACAGCGGGACGCCGTCCTTCCAGATGGACTGGTGAACGTGCATGCCCGAACCGTTGTCGCCGAAGATCGGCTTCGGCATGAAGGTCGCAGTCTTACCGGCTTCCCAGGCGGTGTTCTTGACGACGTACTTGTACTTCATGACGTTGTCGGCGGCGGCCA
>RRZT010723350.1_pt1 | contig 35254 bp, 38 predicted proteins | sample 2165551 | NCBI WGS metagenome assembly RRZT01 (sample SAMN10456910, study PRJNA506462) | wastewater metagenome | biome: wastewater; feature: sludge; material: wastewater sludge; isolation source: wastewater sludge with Escherichia coli K12::gfp cells carrying plasmid... | place: USA: Moscow, Idaho...
ATGAAAAGTATGAAATTTATAGTTGTTCCAAATCTGATCATTTAAGCAATAATGATTTTCCGACATCTTTATGCCTCAGCGTAAACCTTGGAGTTTCTCAAGATATTTTTCATCAAGCGATATTCGATTATGTAATGGAATTTACAAGCTGGCAGGCCGATTATATATACGAAGAGCTAGAGAAAAATGTTGAATTTAAATTAGATGATTATCTGATTAACTTTGAGCGGTATGTAGATAAATCATTAATCCCAAGAAAATGCTCAGCTCAGAAACTGGTATCTATTTTAGATGGATTGCTGTGTTTTGATTATAAAAATAGCGGGCTTAAGGTTGATGATGCCGTTGAGAAGGTGATTTGTTTTAAGAGGAATGTTTTGAAACAAGTTGCTACGGAAAGTGGGTTTGATGTGATTAAAAAACATTACGGGTTGGTGTGTACCAAAATAAATAGGTTAGTTAAGCGGATGGAGTGACTGCGAGAGTGTTGTATTGCTATTGTTGCTACCAGGTCGCTTGGTAGCAACAATAGCAAGGGGATGGTTATGGCGGTGGTTGTAGAACGACCTATGTTTGAATTTAAAAATGATGCTTGCAAAGCTGTGTGGGTATTATTTTTCCTGATTTTCAATATTTTTGTGGTGATGTTTAATTTTGATAAATTCCCGCTTCATTCAATATCCATGATTCAATTCTTGTATGCCACATGCGCAATAAATCGAGCGAGCGGCGGCGGTAATGCTTTTCTGCGATTGCACTTGGCTTATGCCCCATTATTTGTGCGACAACGCCTGTTGGGCATTCGATCCACTCTGCCAATGTTCCAAAAGATCTGCGTAGTCCATGTAGTGTTAGGTTCGGTATATTTGCAGACTTAAGCGCATGATTGTGAGCGATTCGAGGCTCTACAATTCGACCTCCAGCTGCGGCAGGGCTTGAGAATACCCACTCATTTCTTCGTGGTAGACAGCTAAGTAAAGTGGATACATATGGTGTTAATGGAATAGTGCGTTCGCCCTCAACCTTGTCTTTGATAGTCATGCTGGCCCACTGAAAATCTATATCGCTCCAACGCAGTCCAGCCAATTCTTCACGTCTGGCTCCTGTTAATAGCAAGATTTGTAAGTAGGTAGACATGACTGGAGACTCTTTGCATACAGCATTAAACCAAGCCGCTAATTGCTCACGCTGAAGGCAATCGTCCTTGGCTTTGCTTTCGGGTATGGATTCCCGTACAGCCTTGGAGGAAAACACGCCATCAGGTAGCAAACCGCAGTAATCTTGGTTTTCCTTGCACCAAGAGGCAAAGCCGATCAAGAGGCGACGGGCAAGTGCTACCCGTGCAGGTCTTGTCTCGCATTCTTTTTCCGCCCAAGCCGTAATATGGGCTTGGGTCAGCTCGGATAGCCGCACAGGCAGGAGGATAGCCAAGGGGCCAGGTTGAATCTGGCCCCGACCACGCTTTACCGGTTCCCCGCCTGTTTGAGCAAGCTTGACATGGTCTTGCAAGTGCCTTTCTCCCCACTTGCTGCGACGGGCCTCAATGTAAACAAGCCATGCATCACCAAAAGTCAGATGCTGGCGCTGTTCATCCAGAAGGTGAGCCTTTTTTTCCTCTTGGCGTAAGGCTTCTTCCGCCTTCCTTTGTCGATCCACCTCTCTTGGGTCGATGCCTTGGTCAATCAGTGTCTGCAAGCGACGAGCTTCTGAACGGGCATCGTCAATTCGCCATGCTCTGATGTCTCCAATCGTCCAGCGGATAGTTTTTCGATTTAGCTTGCTCTCGAAGATGAAGGATTTGGACCCCGCAGTAGCTCGTACAGCTAGGCGAGGCATTTCGGTATCCCAAAGGAAAAACTGCCGCGTGCTTGTAGGGCATGTCAGGGCATTGATACGCCCAGCAGTCAGACGTTCGCGTTGCATCTGCTTGTTCCTTGAGCTGGCTACATGGTAGCTGTGTAGCCACCATGTAGCCAAATTTTGGCAATATAGGTCAACACATAGTAACATTTAAAACTGTGAAAAATTCATAAGCACATGTTTTTAGTTGATTTGTCGATTTATTTTCAACTGATGTCAATGCTTATCCATATAGATATTTTCGGAATCATAATCCGCAGGTCCGGGGTTCGAGTCCCTGATTCGCCACCAAGGATTACAAGGGGTTAGCTTCGGCTAACCCCTTTTCCATTTCTGCACTGTCAACGAAGTGTCAACGGCTCTCAAATCTTGATACCCTATTGCTCATGGCATATATCTATGGTCGTGGCGCAGTATGAAATTTGCTCGAGCCTTCTCTCCAGAACTCAACGAATCTGTCACCCCCTACCAAGCGCGGGAGCTCTACACGGACGAAGATAGTCCGTTCTTCGAGCAAAAGCTTCGGTTCCTCTGTGAAGACAAAGACTGTCGAGCCAAACTGACGCCAGTTGGAATCTATATGACTCGGAAGTCGAAGCGTGCACTCCACTTCAGGGAAGATGAGCCACACTCTCTTCGATGCGAATATTGCGACGACAAGCACGGTGGGAAACGTACCCCTGTCCCAGGTCAGCAAGAAGATGATTTCAAACTAACCGACTTTCCCACCGAGCTACTTCTTGACCCGCCGAAAAGAAGGCCTGGCAGCGGTGGAGGCACAGCGACAGGGGGAGATGGGGGAGATGGTTCCAGAACGAAATCAACTGGCGGGATCCCTGGTTCTGATGCCCCTCGTAAGACGAGTTCGAAAACCAGATACCTTGACCAAGTAGTTGACTGCTTCCTCTATGGAGATGATTCTGCGAAGAATAATAAATTCACCATCGGAGACAAAACGAAGCCCTTTTCCAAGTTTTTCAAGTCCGTCAAATTCCTGACTGACGGACAAGGCTACATTTACCATGGTGAAGTTGACAGCTTAAAACCATATAGTAATGCTGAGTCGCTGGGTATTAAATTCACGGAAAAGCACTGGAACTCCAATAAAAAACCTCTCACGGTATGGGTTTACATTTCCAAAGAAACCATAGACAAATCTCGAAGGAAAAAATTCTTTCGAGCAGAAGTGCAGGAACTAGAAAAAGCCATCAACAATGGCGAAAAGGTACGCTGCTTCTTTGTTGGAACTAATCCACACATACAGAGCAACCCAAGCAAGTTCAATGATGGGACATACGAGACCGTCAATGACGAACTCCAAAGCATTGATCACATCTCTTTTGTTTTTGAAAAAGATGATTAAATCTTTACCAATGGGTTGAGAAGCTTTGCTTCTTGCAAATGATCTGGGGCTAGATGAGCGTAACGAATAGTCATAGTTAAGCTCTGATGCCCCAATATTTTTTGTAAAACTAAAATATTGCCACCATTCATCACAAAATGAGATGCAAACGTGTGGCGTAAGACATGGGTCATTTGCCCATCAGGCAAAACCAGTCCACATCGTTCAACCGCATCTCGGAACGCACCCCAACAATACTGAAACAGCCGGTCTGTGCTAGCCGCAGCTTTTTCCCTCAACTCATCATAGAGTCCCTCAGCGACAGGAACCGTTCTGTTCTTGCCGCTCTTCGTACCAGTGAACTGGATGGACTGGTTGCGCAACTGGCTTTTTCTCATTCCTTCTGCTTCTCCCCAGCGTGCCCCAGTCGATAGGCACACCTTTGTCACCAAAAGAGCATCCTTGTTCCGGCAGTTTTCCAACTCAGCTAACAGCACATGGATCTGATCCACCGTGAGCCATGACAACTCTCTCTCCGGGATCTTGAACTGGCGAACCATGGCCAGTGGGTTTTCTTTTTTCCAAAGCCCCAAACGCTTCAGTTCGTTGAACACGCTCCGTAAGTAAGCATGCTCACGGTTCATGTTGTTGGCCGTTACCCCTGACTCCAGCCGTTGAGCTCTGTACTTAGCAAAATCCTCGGCAGAAAACCGATCCGCGACAGGATTCCCCATCGCCTCGACCATTGCCATCAAGCGTCGCCGCGTATCAGCCGCAGACCTCAGGTTACAACCATGATGCTGATACCACTGCTCGATCAACTCTGTCAGAGTGCGCAAGTCCCTTCTTTCTGGCTCCCAATCTGGGCTCTGAGCAACTTGCGACTTAACCCAGGCCTCCCACGCCAAAGCTTCAGACTTTAGAGGAAACGTTTTCCGAAACCGTTTCCCCCCACGTCCTCCTGGCTGGATATCAACCAACCACCCAGAATCGGTTTTCTTTACAGTCACATTCAACCCTCTTTATCAAGAGAAACTGTAATTATCTTGTGTCTCTCTATCCTCTCTTTCAACGCATTGATTTTTTCATCAAGAACGTCGAAATTAATATTTATTTTTCTGATTCTCGCTTTGTTTTCAATATTCTTCTTCATTCTCTCAACATTAGTTACCAGTTCTTCTGTTTTCTCGTAGTCAAGCTCACGCTCAGTCTCAAGCATTATCTCTGCTTTTCTTAAGGAGCTAGAGATACCCATCTTGTTAACCACAGTATCCAATCTCGCAACTTTATCTGCGGGCACATTTCCACCTCCCCCACCAGTCAGAATCTGTCGCGCACTCCTCAGCAGCATGTCGTTCAAAAGCTCTGAGTCCGTTAGGCCACTCAAGTCCTTACCTAACTCCTCGTACCACCATTCCATGACGAATTCACGGGCTACTCCTCTTGCCTCAAGAGCATCTTTGAAGTAACGGCTTGATGTCTCCAAGGGAGCTCCCGACTTTGGATACCCACTATCGGCGGTCGGTGCTACATGCCCGTAATCCGGATCCGTCAGACCAGTAGCCAGCCAGAAAGCATGCTGAGGCCACGCTCTACTGACCGCTTCAATCATTTCCCCCATCGCACGCTGTCTTTCTCGGGCGAAGTTCTGCCAAGTCGTCGCAGCAATGCCACTCAACTCCTCAAGTTCCTTCCATCGCCTCCTATTGCTTGTTTTTTCATTAATTATCAAAAGCATACGATCATTTATCGTATCCATAGCCCCTCCCCGCTCATGCCGTTCACGTAAATAAGACTTGTCATTACGTATTTGATACGTGACTATCTGTCGCGTACCAAGTACGTATCACCATGTCACTGAGGACATTATGGGCGACAACCTCAACCTCTCACAAATCCCCCTCGTAGCTCCCTCTTTGGTGCCCGTCATGGACCGCATCTCGTTCGCCCGAGCCATCGGCGTCACCGAGGGCGTCGTCGAAGGCTGGATCGCCCGTGGCTACATCCCTTGCACCCAGATTGGCCGGCACCGCCTCGTGAACCTTGCCGCACTCACCAAGCGATGCATCGAGCAATCCGAGTTCCGCCTGTAGACCCACTGAAACCCGAACGACCAGAAAGGAAGCCCTATGAGCACCCCGCAAGAAGCCATCAAACTGAACCTGAAACCGAACCAATCCATGCTGCGCGGCCGCGTCAATGCCATCCGCAAGGCTGAAGAGTTCTTCTACACCGAAGTCACCCTGCCGGCGCCCGACGAGTACAGCCAGCCGGCCGTGGTCGAGATCCGTTCCCGCAAACGCATCGGTCAGGCCGGCGACACCGTCGAGTGCCTGGTCGGCTGCGGCGGTTACCGTGGCAAGCCGTTCAACTACACCGACAAGGACACCGGCGAGCGCTTCACCCGTCGCCCGGTGGTCAACGCCTACCACGCGGTCGAGGAGTAAGCGCCATGGCGGCGTTGACTTCCGACACCGTTCAAGCCGCGCTCAAGATGGCGGGCGAAGTGCATGCGGAGTTCGCCAAGGGCTCCCATCCCTCCGCCCGCCTGCTGGCTGATCGCGCCTTCATCTCCACGTTCTTCGGCTACCTCGGCCCGGACATGGATTTCGCGACCGACCAGGAGCGCCGGCTCTTCACCCACCTCTCCAAGCAATTGGGACTGCCCGACCCGCTCGTGCCGTATGGCCACAAGAAGGTGCACTGACATGCTGTCGAGTACTTCCGCTGCCAACCGTCGCAGTAGCTACCGGCAAGACGTTTTATTTGCTGAAGATTGCTTTTCGGTAGCGCCCGCGCATTTGTCGCAGGTCGCCAAGCGGAAGTACTCGCGCACCTATTTCAGCTCGGACTTTGCCAAAGACGGTGACGCTCGCCGTACCGCGATTCTCGGCGCTCTTTCGTTTCGTGCCTTGATGGCGCCCAAGGACAGCAAGCTGCGCTTGCCCTGGAGCCGCGAGGAACAAAACGAAAAGGCTGTCGAAGTCGTCAATCAACTGACCCGCCGCCTCGGCCGACACGGCGCTTATACGCCTCCGCGCTATTGGCTGCCGTCGCTGATGGCATTGGCCAATCAGTACGGCGTCTATTTGCACGACGACCGCAACGCGCCTTCCTACGCCCGCCAGATCGATCCGCCAGGCAAAAAGCAGGTCACGCCCGATTCCTTTCTCAAGCGACTGCTGGACGAACAGTTCTGGCGCATGACATTCCGCCGGGTATTGCCGCAGTTGGCGGAAACCCATGCCCGTTCGATGGGGCTGGTGAGCAAGACGCAAGGCCTTTATGTCTCGGATTACCAGGCCGATGCCTATCGTCGCCAGGCGGCTCGTTCGCGCGAATACCTGAAGAATTTGATCGTCACCAACGAGGACGGCTATTCGGAATCGGTCCTCAAGTTCGCCGACAGCACGGTATCCAACCCGCGCAACCGCTATTCCGAATTGATGGTGCGCATGTCCGGCACCGAACGAATTGCCAAGGCGCTCGGTTTCGTCTCCTTGTTCGTCACTTTGACCTGTCCTAGCCGTTTTCACGCCATCAAGCTGATCGGCAAACGCAAGACACACCCGAATGAGAAGTTCGACGGTTCGACCCCGACCGATGGGCAACGCTATCTGACCCACTATTGGGCGCTGGTAAGAGCCCAATTCCACCGGCAGGGGATCAAGGTGTTCGGTTTTCGTATTGCCGAGCCGCATCACGACGGCACGCCGCATTGGCACCTGCTGCTGTATGTGCGTCCGGAGCACGCCGACGTGCTGACCGAGCTGCTGACCGAGCACTACACCCGCGACGACCAGGCCGAGCTGCGTAACCGCCACTCCGGCCAGCTCAAGACGGTGCGTCGGGTCAAGATCAAGTGGCTCGACCCGGAACGCTCGGCAACCGGCTATGTCGCCAAGTACATCGCCAAGAACGTCGACGGCTGCGGTTCGAACGGCGAATCGATCGGGATGAACTTCGACGGCCTAGATGCTCCGACCGCTGCCCAGCGCGTAAGGGCCTGGGCATCGCTGTGGCGCATCCGCCAGTTCCAGCAGATCGGCGGGGCGCCGGTCACGCTGTACCGAGAACTACGTCGGATCGCCAACCTCGACAGCGCCGAGTTCGACTCCGACGCACTCGACGCCGCCGTGGCTGCCGCCAACCAGGGCGACTGGGAAGCCTACGAGTACGCACTCGGATTCGACTGCCCGCGCAAAGACCGTCCGTTGGACCTGACCTGCGACGAAGAGCGCCCGAACAAGTACGGCGAGCTGGTTCACAACAAGATCATCGGCGTGGTCGACAAGAAGGAAGGGGTGTTCGTCCGTTCGCGCCTGCATGAGTGGACGGTGGAATTCCGCACTGGCGGCCGCGAAGCGGATCGCCATCTTGGATTCATGTGTAATAACTGTAACGACGAATCGCGCGATGGAACATCGCGCCACCACGAACCGCGCTCGCTTTCACTCGATTTCGAGGCCTTCGTCCCTGACGACGACTTCCTCGACCCACCTCCGCCGTATGAGCCGCCCCCTTTCCTGATCCGGAGGGCCGGCCATGCCTAGCTTCAGCACCGGCACAGTTCAAACCGTGCTTGTCTGCGCCACTGCGCCCGCCGAGGGCTTCACCGCGCTATCACCGGTCAGCAGCGCGGGCGATGCCGTCACTGTCTGTCCCGGCGGCACCCAGCTCTACACCGGCCAAGCCTATGTGCTCGATGCCAGCCAGCAACAGGCCGTCGATGCCGCTTTGGGGCCGTTCGATTACGGCTATGCCTCCGCATTGTGGACGCTCGCCTTCAGCACAGTGGTCGGCCTCTACTTCGTCTCTCACGGTATTTCGCTAGTCCTCAACATGATCCGTCGTGGCTAGTCATGCGCCCGGGCGCTTTCCCGGTTTTTTCTCAAGGAGCTTCAAACCATGTTCAAAAAAATCGCTTCCCTCGCTGCGCTGTCCACCGTCGCGACCGGCGTACTGGCCGCCGGCACCGGCCCAGACCTGACCCCGCTCACCTCGGTCGTCGACTTCGGCACTGTCATCACCGCGGTACTGGCAATCGCCGGCCTGCTTGCCGGCGTCTACGTCGCCATCAAGGGCGCCAAGATCGTGATCGGCATGGTACGCGGCGCGTAAGCCATCACCCCGCGGGTAACCGGGGGGCGATGGCCCCCCATTTTTTCTGACCGACCATGACCATCAATCAATTGTGGTACTTCCTGATCTTCGCCTGGGGGCTGCTCTGCGGCTGGGCGGTGATACAGGGAATGAGGAGCTGACATGCCCGAAATCCACCTCGCCTTTTTGTTCATTTTTGGATTTTTCGCCGTACTGATCGTTTGCGCCCTCATTGCCATGTGGGTGACTAGCCGGTGGTGAAGCTGCGAATCGTCGCCCTGGTGGTGTGCCTGGCTACGCTGCCGACGCATGCCACCAATCTCATTTTCGACAACAGGGGAAACATCGTCGGCAGTTACGTCGCCTCGACACCGCCCTCACAGGTCGACGCGTTGCGGGCCAAAGCTGCGCTCTCCGGCCTGGTTCAGCAGAATGCCGTGCAACGCGGTTTTAGTAACACCGATCCTCGAGTGATCAACACAGTATCCCGAGTTGGAACTACCGCAGTGGGGGTTGCGGCAGGTGGTGCGGCCGCTGTTGTCGTCGCCGGCGTGACAGCGCCCGCGTGGGTGTCGGTGATGGCCGTTGCTGCGGTCAGCACCGTCGTGACCTATGGCGTGACAGTCGCCCTGGATGGAGTGGTGAAATGGGCATTTGGTGACGCCAACACAGTGACGGTATCTGGCTTACCGGGTGAAATGGCGTTTGATCAGATTCCATTCGCCTCGGGAGCTGCCAGTAACTTCAAACCGGCCGCCATGCAAAAGGGCGGAGAGGCCTGGTGCGCGTTAATTACCTCCGCCGGCCCCATTTGCGCCGGCGATCCAGGCACGGCGATTTTTGGTTACCTGAGCTCGTATGTCTGTGCCGGGGCCTACCTATACCCATATCGTTTCAATCCGCCGCAGTGCACCAAGCCATACCAAACGGGAGATGGCTCCAAAGCCGCCTGGACGAAAATCAATATCACCGGCTCGACGGCCAATATCGGCTATGCCAGATCTCACCTGCGGCGCGACGGAACCTGGACAGAGTTCGGGGGTGAGACCTTTACCTACGACGTGACCAAATCGGTCGCGATCGCCGATTGTCCTGTCCTGAGCTACTCGGTCGGCGGCAAATGCACTTCGCTGGGCATCACCCCGACCTCGACCCCTTCGAGCGCCGATGGTGTCAAATCGCTCTCCGACGCGGTCGGTGGATTGCCAGACAGCGAGAAATCCAAGCCGATTAACCCGGTCTTGTTCGCCGCGCTCATCAACCAGCTATGGAAGCAGGCCGCCCAGCAACCCGGTTACGATGGCATTCCCTACAGCAACGTCCAGCCGATCAGTGCGGCGGATGCACAGGCTTGGCAGCAAGCCAACGCCAACTACTATCCGACCGTCGGCGACATGACAGCACCGATGCCCTCCGGGGGCTCGGGCACTATCGGCGGTTCGCCGTGGGTGCCGCTGCCGCCGGACTCCACCGGCACGCCGGTTTCGCCGGGAACGGGCACCGGCACCGCGACGCCCGGCGGTTCGACCGGCACCAACCCGGGCTCCGATCAGCCGCAGCTCAACATGGGCCCGGATCCTGGCATCGGTACGCCGTCGCTCGAGCCGACTCCGACCGCGCAAATGATCCTCGCGCCGCTGCTCAACCTGCTACCCGATTTCAAGCGCTTCACCACACCTCAGCACCAGGCTATTTGCCCCAAGCCCGAGTTCAACCTGTTCGGCAAGGTGATCGTCATGGATAGCCACTGCGCGATTGCGGAAGGGCAGCGCCAGGCGCTGTACCTGATCATGACCGTCGTGTGGGTCGCGGTCGCCGTTCTCATCGTCCTGTCTGCCTGAGGCCTTCATGTTCGGTATTGTTCTCTCCGCCCTGAATGCGGCGCTGGCCTGGCTGGTCCGCTCTGTCCTGGTCAAGTTCGTGGCCTATTTCGCGCTGTGGTTCATCACCACCGAATTCATCCAGGTCTTGCAGTCGGCCGGTTTGTTCCCGACCGCCGACAGCCTGACCGGAGCCCTTGGTGGGATCCCGACAGCGGTGTGGTACTTCCTTGATCTGTTCGCCTTCAGCCAAGGCCTGCCGATCGTATTGGCGGCCGTGGCGACCCGCTTCATCATCCGCCGCATCCCGGTGATCGGGTAAGACAATGGCCATCAACGCCTATACCGGCCTGCAAGGCTCCGGCAAATCGTTCGAGGTGATGCGCTCGGTGGTGCTCGAGGCGATCTTCGCCGGCCGTAACGTCGTCACCAACATCGACGGGATCAACGAAGAGCGCATCCATGCCTACCTGGTGAAGAAGCGTGAGGCTGATCCCGACCGACTCGGCCACGTGATCCATGTGAGCAACGCGCGGGTGAAGGAGCCGGCGTTCTTTCCCGACGAGGAGCGGCTGGACCTGGTATCGGTCGTCCAGCCCGGCGACATCGTCGCGATCGACGAAGCGTGGCGCTTCTGGGGCACCGACGGTGGCAAGTTCAGCCACGAGCACATGCAGTTCTTCCGCATGCACCGCCACTACACCCACCCGGATACTGGCGTGGCGTGCGACGTGGTGCTGATGACTCAGGACATCACCGGCCTGCATCGCAACCTGCGCAACGTGATCGAGTTCTCGTTCCTGATGACCAAGCTGAAGTCGCTCGGGCTCACCCAGATGTACCGGGTGCAGATCTATGAGGGCTGGAAGCAGAACAAGAAAACCCAGATCGACGTCCACAACAAGAAGTACGACGCCGAGATCTTCCCGCTCTACAAGTCGTACGCCGGCGGCCAGGGCAAGGAAAACGCGATCGACAAGCGCGCCAACATCCTGACCAACAAGAAGCTGTGGCTGATCGCGCTCGGGGTGGTCGGTTTCATCGGCTTCGGGATCTGGAACACCTGGCGTTTTTTTCATCGCACGCCTGCGGGTACGCCGGCGCCGGTGGTCAAGGAGGCGTCACAGCCGGTTAGCCAGGCCGCGCCGGCACAACCTGCCCAACCCGTGCAGCCGACGTTCTCCGAGCGCTGGCGTGTGGTCGGGCAGTTCAGCGCAAATGGGCAAAGCTGGGTGGTGATCGCCAATCAGCAGAACCGTGTGCGGCTCGAGTCGCCGAGCATGTTTAGCAACAGCGGTCTGTCGACTATCGGCGTGGTCGATGGCACGCGCGTCACGACTTGGTCGGCACCGCCGGCTGTGGCGCAGGGCGCGCTCGGCTTGGGGGCGCCGCGATGAAACGGATCCTCGTGGTACTTGCCTTGCTGCTGGTCACCACCGCCCAAGCCGCGCCGGCGAATACCTCTTCAGCCAAATCACCGGCCCCGGTCGCACCAGCGGCGCAGCCGCCGGCGCCGAAGTTCGACTTCCAGGGCGTCAACGTGGCGCAGGTGATCGCACTGCTGTACGGCGAAGTGCTCAAGCAGCCATATGTGCTCGACCCGAACGTGCTCGGCGATCAGCGCCTGGTGTCGTTCCGCTTCGACGCGAGCAAGGGCGAGCTGCTGACCTTCCTGCGCGCCTTCCTCGATTCGCTCGGCTTCGCGATCGAGACGCGTGGTGGTGTCGACTTCGTCACAGTCAGGCCGACCGAACAGAAAGGTCCAGTGCTCGAGCTGTTCGTCTATCGGCCCCAGTACCGTGAGCTTGCTTACCTGACTGAACTGCTCGGGCCGCTATTCAAGACGGGCTCGTTCACTGTCAACCGCACAGTGCGGGCTGCGCCGGGCGACGCATCGAGCGCACCGGCGCCGGCCGGCACGGCCGCGGCGCTGATCGACCAGAAAAGCGACGTGATGGTGTTCCAGGGCACGGCGGCCGAGATCGACATGCTCAAGCGCGTGCTGCCGCAGGTGGATAACGCGACGGGAGAGGTGCTGGTGAAGGGCGTGGTGTACGAGGTGTCGACCGGTCGGAACGAGGCGTCCGGCTTCCAGCTCGCGCTGTCGCTGCTCGGCGGTAAGCTTGGCGTGACAATCGGCTCCGCGCCGAAGGGCGACAACGCAGTCACCCTCAAGACTGCCGCCATCGATGCCGCGATCGGTGCACTGGCTGGCGATTCGCGCTTCAAGGTGGTGTCAACGCCGTACCTGCGGGTCCAATCCGGTCGCAGCGCCTCGTTGACGGTGGGGCAAGATGTGCCGGTGCTCGGCTCGGTGTCCTACCCGCAGGGCGGCGGCACGCCGGTACGCTCGATCGAGTACAAATCGTCCGGCGTCATCTTCAACATCGCGCCCCAAGTGCGCGACCGCGCGATCGACCTCGAGGTGTCGCAGCAGGTGTCGAATTTCGTGAAGACCGAAACCGGCGTTGATGACTCGCCGACCCTGATCAAGCGCGAGCTCCGTACTCACGTGTCGGCCCAGGACGGCGAACTGATCGTGCTCGGCGGGCTACGTGATGAGAAGGACAACGCTAGCCGCACCGGGCTGTCATTCCTGCCCGACTTCCTGCGCGCCCGCTCCAGCAGCAGCAACCAGACCGAGATCCTGCTGATGCTGCAACTGACCAAAACGGCCAGCTAGCTCCGCTGGAAACAGGGCTGGGCAAGGATTAATGGTGTTTATGCGTGAATGCTTGGTTGACCGATGCGCAGAGGTGCCGGGGCACGTCCCATCCTCCGCGCCCGGGTGATCTGCCCGAGCAATCCACGCATAAACACCAATAATTCCTCGCGACCTTCCTGATCCGACTTTCCTTTGACTTGCCCCCGCGCGACACGGTGCCGGCTGGCGTACCACAGCGCGCGAGCGCGAGGAACGCACAGCAGGCGCCAGATCGCGCCGGCTCGCCTTATCGCTTCAGAAAACGGATCGCAAAGTACGCGAAGTAAGGGCTTTCCGCCACGACGTGATGAACGAACTCGTGAAGCCGGTCTAGCGCGGCACCGTCACCCCACAGCGCAATGCCGGCATGATGCGGTGTCAGTTTGTATTCCAGCATGGTTCTTTTCTCTCGTTACCGATCCTCGCGGGTATGCCACAGCCGCAGCACGTAAATGATCGAATTCTGAATTTCGTAGCGAACCTCGTACTCCCCGACCAGAATTCTCCGTACCTCGCGCGGGTCGAACTGGAAAAGTTGCTCGCCGATGCGTGGATTGGTCAGCAGAATAGTCGGGGCCTTGGTCAGTGCCTGCACCGTCCGCGCGGCGGTGGGCTTGTTCAGCGGAGCCAGGAATTGATACAGGCGTGCCAAATCGGAAAGCGCCTTGCTAGTCCACTTCAGTTCCATCAACGCGGTACCGGCAGCGGCTGGTCAGTGCTCAGGCTATCCGCCCACGCTTGTACGGCCTGGTGATCGATGGTGTGGCCGGCGTCCACGTCAGCCAGCGCTTCTTGGGTCAGTCGGTCACGCTCCTCTTCTTGGGCGATCCAGGCGGAAAGCGCCTGCTTCATGATCCAGCCGCGCGAGCGTTCAAGCCGTGAAGCCATCTGATCTACCTTGTTGGCCAGCGAAAGCGGCACGTGTGCGGTCAGAACTTTGGTTGCTGCAGTCATGTTTCACCTCCTAATCAGAACTTGATCTGCCTGGAGCCGGCCACGCTGTGGTCACGGTGTGGCGGATTGCCCCGTACCAGGATGTCACCGAACCCTTGACGACGATCTTGCGGATCGGCTGGAGCGGCCATTCCTCCCCAGGCTGAGTCCTTCTGATTGCTCGTCGCGGGCGGGCGAAAGATGCCCATCGGACACGATCCACTCTGATTCAGTTTGATATTAAACAAATCGTAGTGATTAATATTAAATCGTTCAAGAAAAATGGTCAGCATGACCACCCGACGGTGATCAGCGGAGGACCCTGAGCGGAGAAGCGGTCAAGGGTGGCCGTAGGCCACTCGTCTTGCCCTTGACGGCTTTGCAGCGATCCCACGCTTGCTCGGGGGCTGGGGTAGCCGTTTACCCCAGCCCCCGAGGATCAAACGCGATCGTTTGCAGGGTTTGGGGCAGAGCCCCAAGGTTTATCGTCAACGAAGTGTCGACGCTATAGTCGTATAAAGTCGACTACAGTGGCGGGGGCATTAATTAAGCCATTGAAATGTAAAGTAATGTCGTGCAGAGTGCGGCTATCGGCAAGGAATCATAATCCGCAGGTCCGGGGTTCGAGTCCCTGATTCGCCACCAAATATCAAGCAAAAGACCAACTCAACCGAGTTGGTCTTTTACTTTTCTAGGCTATGTAGCCACGGTGTAGCCAGTTTTGGCTGCACGGGGGAGCAGGTTTCTTGCCGTGCTTATGGGGAAGGATCTTGGTTCTCTTGAAACATGCTCGAGACGAGACGTGGTGGTTAAAAAAAGAAATCTGCTGTTGCCCTCCTCCCGGACTGGGTGGAGGGGATATGCCGCAATGCCCTGTGCTGTTCAGAATCTTCCTGCCACCCGTACAACCCGCCCCAGAACCTGAGCAGCCGTGACGGCCAGTTGCCCGGAGCTCGCTGTTTCAATCAGCCGCCCCAGACCGGGAACCGGAGCGGTCAGGAACGGATCCGGCCAGCGTGACGGGCACAGCAGCGGCAGTACCCGGCGCCATGCTTTTTGACCTTCCATTCTTTCTTGCCGCAAGGCCAGTTTGAACAATGCTTTCAGCGTCGGCGCCGTTTGAATGGCGGCATCGGCATAGACCGGCGGACGCCCGTTGATCCCGGTACGTTCCCCCGGTCAGGGCGTGTCAGGTGGCAGCCAGATCGTCAGATTGCTCCGGTTTTGCAGGCTGCGGTTGTCTTCGGGTCAGTTGGTGGTGCGGTAGTGTGGCTTGTGCGGATTCATGTGGCGAGTCTACTTCGCCAGCCAGCTGGACAGCCCCGGCAGGAGCTCTGCAACAACCCCCCTCTTTAAAATTAACTAATGCTTGACGCCAGTCAAATATTGTGTGCGTCAACATGGTTGTCTAAAAATACTATCGGCGTATGGTGGCGCTTGCGATAGCGCTATCGATTTCACGGGTCGCCTCCACGACCAGCCGGCCATAAGCCGGCTGCCTGTGGCCGGCACACGCCTGCCGCCCTGCCGCGCGCGACCTTGCCTACCGGTTTTCCGGGTGACATCGACAAGGATCGTCGCATGAGTACCACGACCTCGCCCCGACGGTTGTTCAAGACTTTTCCGTCCGCCTTCAGCATCCTGTTCCTGATCATGCTGATCGCCATCATCCTGACCTGGATCGTCCCCGCTGGCTCCTTCGCCAAGCTGGCGTACGACAAGCCCGCGCAAGTACTGGTGGTTACGCCGCCGACCGGGGCGAGCTACAAGGTGCCGGCGACGCAGGCCGAACTTGACCGGCTGGGTGTCAGTATTGACGTCAAGCAATTCGTCGACGGCACCATCCGCAAGCCGATCGCCATCCCCGGCACCTACGAGCGGCTCGCGCAGTCGCCCAAGGGACTCGCTGACGTGACCGAGAGCATGGTCAAGGGCACCATTGAGGGAGTGGACATCATCGTGTTCATCCTGGTGCTGGGTGGGCTGATCGGCGTGGTCAACGCGACCGGCGCGTTCAACGCGGGCCTGGTTGCGCTCTCGAAGAAGGCACAGGGCAATGAGTTCCTGTTCGTCGCCTCGGTGTGTACGGTGATGGCGGTGGGCGGCACCACCTGTGGGCTGGAAGAAGAGGCAGTTGCCTTCTACCCCATCCTGGTGCCGATCTTCCTCGCGTTGGGGTATGACTCCATCGTCTGCGTCGGCGCCATCTTCCTCGCCGCGTCGATGGGTACCACCTTTTCGACGATCAACCCGTTCTCGGTGGTGATCGCCTCGAACGCGGCCGGCATCGTGTTTACCGAGGGTATCCTGTGGCGGACGTTCGGCCTGGTAGTCGGCACCGCAACCGTGATCGGCTACCTCTACTGGTACTGCAAGCGGCTTAAGGCCGACCCGGGCTTCTCGTACACCTACGAGGACAGCGCGGCCTTCCGCGCGCGCTTCCTGGAAGGCGGTTCGCTGACCGAGGCCGAACCCCTGACGCTGCGCCGCAAGCTGATCCTCACCCTGTTTGTCGCGGCGTTCCCGCTGATGGTGTGGGGGGTGATGGCCGGAGGCTGGTGGTTCCCGCAGATGGCCGCCTCCTTCCTCTCCATTGCGATCATCATCATGTTCATCTCGGGTGAGGCCGAGAAGAAGCTGGTCGAAGCCTTCACCAAGGGAGCATCAGAGCTGGTCGGGGTATCGCTGATCATCGGCCTCGCTCGTGGCGTCAACATCGTGCTCGACCAAGGCATGATTTCGGACACCCTGCTACATTACGCGTCGGGATTGGTGGCCGGCATGCACGGCAGCGTGTTTGCGGTGGCGCAGATGCTGGTCTTCACCCTGCTGGGCTTCGTGGTGCCATCCTCGTCCGGCCTTGCCGTGCTGTCGATGCCTATCATGGCGCCACTGGCCGATACTGTCGGCATCCCGCGTTACATCGTCGTCTCGGCGTACAACTGGGGCCAGTACGCGATGCTCTTCCTCGCGCCGACCGGCCTCGTGCTGGCGACCACGCAGATGCTGGGCATGCGCTTCAACCACTGGGTGCGCTTCGTGCTGCCGATGGTCGGTTTCGTGCTTGGCTTCGGTGCGCTGTTGCTGGTCGCGCAGGTGATGCTGGCCTGAGCAGTGGCTGTCATTTTCAGAAGGCGACTGCACGAAATTTCAGGCGTCGGCTGAACAGCCCTCTGCGCCACCTGATAAGGCGGCGCAGAGGGCTGTTTTCCAGTACGGCACGCCTCGCGGAGGTTCAACCCGTTGGCGACAGGCTCCCGCGCCCGGTGTGGATGCTCGCGTTTGGCATCGGATAGCGGGCGGCCTCGATACGGCTAATGGCTTGTGCCGTCATCCGCATAGGGTCGTTCGAGGAACGCATTCCACAGGCGTAACCTAAACCCCGTTTACACAAAAATTCGACCAGGTCCCAGGCGGGCTTTCGCAAAGAAATGATCTACGATGACGCACGTTTGCTGCCGGGCAGTGTGAAGCGGGTATTGCCTGCATGTCGTACGTGCTGGCCAGCGAGGCATTGGAGCAAGGGGGCTGGTTGTTGCCCGAATACGCCCGCTTGCCTGGTCAGGGCTGGTGGATGTCACGGACAGAATGCGAAACCCGTTCTCCTCTTGTACGTGAGCTGTTTGACTGGCTGCGTGCAGAAGCGGCTTTGGTGGGCATGTAATCTTTGCGGCTACGTGTACTGGCAGCTGCACATTACAAGCGGGCTGCCGAAGCATGGAGTCCGCGCGGGCTGATGTCCCGTGAGCAGGACAGTCCCTGCCGCACGGTGCGGTCTGCTCCTCCACCCGGGGCAGATTGAGCAAGGGGAGTCATATGCCCGACGGTGTGAAAGGAGATGCTCGCCAGGTGGCGAGCCTTGTTTTATAGCGTACCTCCAACTGGACCCGCTCCGGAAAACGCATCAACGATGGTGGCAACAATCTTCGCCGCCTGGTCAGGCTTGTGTTCCAGCAGGGGGGAGCGTTTGAGCAGCTTGTTGAAGAGGCGGTTACCGTTCTCCCTGATGCTGCGGATGATGACGTCGGGTTCGGTATCCGCCATCGTTGGTCTGATTTCCGCCAGACAGGCTTGGGGTAATCCGTGCGTACCCGGTAGAATTGCGCGCTTTATTGTGTTTCCCCGCCCGCCCTCCATCATGGAAACCCTCAAGCGCAAAATCATCGACGAAGGCCGCCTGCTCGACGGCCATATCCTCAAGGTCGACAACTTCCTCAATCACCAGATCGACGTACGGCTGATGAACGACATCGGCCAGGCGTTTGCCGAGCGTTTTGCCGGTACCAGAATCGACAAGATCCTCACCATCGAAGCATCCGGTATCGCAGTGGCTGCCATTGCCAGCCAGTATTTCGGCTTCGTGCCGGTCGTGTTCGGCAAGAAGACCCAGAGCCTCAATCTGGATGCCGAAGCCTTCGAGTCCGAGGTGTACTCGTATACCAAGCAGACCTCCTACAAGGTGCGCGTTTCCAAGCGTTACCTGCGGCCGGGCGAGCAAGTGCTGATCATTGACGATTTCCTCGCCAACGGTGCAGCCGCCAGCGGCCTGATCGACATCGTGCGTCAGGCCGGTGCCGAACCGGTCGGTGTGGGCATCGTGATCGAAAAAGGCTTCCAGCCCGGTCGCAGCAAGATCGAGGCACACGGCATCCGGGTGGAGTCGCTGGCGATCATCCAGAGCTTCGATGACAACCAGGTGCATTTCGGCTGACGACAGTTGTGGTGCTGCATTCCCCTTGTCCATGAGACGGCCGGCTGCAAGCCGGCCGTCTGGCCGTTCGGGTATCCGGCCAGAGGAACCGGCATCATGAAAAACGCCCCGGCATGACCGGGGCGTTTGGCAGGAGAGAAGCGGCTCAGTGCGCCATGAAGCGGGCGAAGGGCGTTTCGGACCAGTCAATGCTGTCGAGCAGGTTCTTGACGATCAGGCCCAGCTCGGTGTCACCCTCGATGTCGAGGCGGCGCGAGAAAAACAGCGTGTCCGGATCTTCTTCGCGCAGTGCCAGCCGGGCAAAGTCGCAGGCCTTGGCGCCAAAGTAGAGGTCGGGTGTCTCGGGCCGGTCGATGGCCGAAAAGCTGCCGTTGTGCACGGTAAAGCAGGCGCTGATCGCGGCATCGGTGGCTTCGACCACGAAGCTGCGTCCTTCCAGCAGGGCGACGGTATCGACCGGCAGTACGCCACGGCCGGCGGCCAGGTTCAGCGCTGCGGCCAGCGCCATGGACGGCGGCCGCTTGGGCAGCATGCGGTGCAGGCCGGCCAGCGGTGCCGGGACGGTGAAATCAGGAATGTTCATGCGCGGTCCTCAGGTCAGGTCGATGCCGGCTCGGGCGTGCCAGTAGCCATTGCAGAGCGGAGCGTGGGCCAGCGTGGCAAAGTCGGCATCCACCGATCCGGTGCTGGCGCGCCGGAAGGCCGCCGCAACGGCCAGCGTGTCTTGCGACTGCGGGCTGATGCGGGCGATGTCGACGCCGCTGGCTGCCAGTTGCGGCAGCTCTGCTCCCAGGTTCATCACGGCACCGGACATGGTCTGGATGCCGTTCATGGTCAGGAAGCCCTGGCCTTCGCGCGTGTCGAGTGGCAGGCCGTCCGGGTGTTCCATGCAGCGGAACTGGCAGTCGTCCTTGTTGAGCGTGTAGTAGCGGGCGGTAAAGCAGCGGGCAGACAACGCCAGCGGCAGGCGGCCCCACGCAAACACTTCGCAGCTCAGTCCGGCCGGGCGCTGTTGCAGTACGTGGGCCACCCGCTCGCGCGGCATTTCCACCGGCGGTACCCAGCGCTTGACACCCAGGCGGGCGAGGAAGGCCAGCGAGTCTTCGTTGTAAAGATTGAGGTGCGGACCGGCCACCACGTCGCGGCCGGCAGCCCGGGCAAGCCTGAGGGCGCCGAGGTCGTTGGCTTCGATGGCAAAGCTGGTGGCGTCGATCAGCCGGCGCAGGCGCTTGAGGTCGGATTCGCTTTCCAGCAGCGCCTGGGCCGACAGCACCACTTCCTTGCCGGCGTCGGCCAGGTCACGGGCCAGCCCGATCCAGTCGTCGGTACGCAACTGCTGGCGACGCGAGCAGACGGTTTCGCCCAGATAGACGATATCGATGTCGGGGCTGGCGGCAACTTCGGCATAAAAGCGCATGACCTGGTCACGCGGCCAGAAAAACAGCAGGGGGCCTAGAGAAATTTGCATGAGTGTCGAGTCGGTAGCGCGGGCTTGCGCCCGGTCGCGGATTATTTCCACGGGCGGTTGTAGGCACCCAGCGTCTGTTGCTGGCCTTCTGCCAGCTTGCCAAGCTCTGCCTGCCAGGCCGGACGGACGCTGAAACGCGGCCCTTCGGCGGCGGCGGCATCAAGGGCGGCGCGCAACACGCGGGTTGCCTGGGCGACGTAGGCCGGGCTGCGCTGGCGTCCTTCGACCTTGAGGGCGGCGACTCCGATGTCGATCAGTTGCGGCAGCATGTCGAGCACGTTGAGGCTGGTCGGTTCTTCCAGCGCGTAGTACGTGTCGTCGCAGACGTCAAAGCGGCCCTTGCACAGGGTCGGATAGCCGGCCGGTTCGTCGCGTCCGTAGCGGTCGATCAGGATGCCGTTGAGGCGGGCCTCGGTGCCGTGCTCGGTTTTTTCCCACTTCACGAACTTGGCTGGCGAGCAGACGCCATGGGTATTGGGCGATTCGCCGGTTGCGTAGCTGGACAGCAGGCAGCGGCCTTCGACCATGACGCACAGGCTGCCAAAGCCGAACACCTCGATTTCGACTTCGGTGTTTTCGATCACGTGGCGGACCTGGTCGAGCGTCAGCACGCGCGGCAGCACGGCGCGCTGGATGTTGAACTGCTCGCGGCAGAAATTGATGGCTTCGTAGCTGGTGGCCGAGCCCTGCACCGACAGATGCAGGCGCAGCTGCGGATGGGTGCGGTGCGCGTAGTCGAGCAGGCTGAGGTCGGCGAGGATGATGGCATCGACCCCGAGTGCGGCCGCTTCGTCAACGGCCCGGTGCCACTTGGCGGTTTCTCCGGCCTGGGCGTAGGTGTTGATGGCCATCAGCACCTTGCGGCCGCGGGCATGGGCATAGGCGATGCCGTCGCGGGCGGCCTTTTCGTCAAAATTCAGGCCGGCAAAATTGCGGGCGTTGGTGTTGTTCTTGAGCCCCATGTAGACGGTGTCGGCACCGTTGTCGATGGCAGCCTTGAGCGCGGGGAGACTCCCCGCAGGACAGACAAGTTCGGGAGGTCGGGGCATGAGGACAATAAGTCGCTAAGGACGGATAAATGCCGCCGAGGGTAGCAAAACCGTTCCGGATGGCCCTTGAGGCAGGTCAAGCCGCTGCCGGCCCTCCGGACGCATCGGGTCCGTGGCTGTGGCGCCACTGTGCCACCTGGCCTTCCAGTGTGGCGAAGTCGCGGATGACCTGTACGCCTTCCGGCAGTTCCGGCAGGCGGCAGCCCGAGCCGCCCATCCAGATGTCCGTGCCGGCCGGCAGGTGTGGCCGCAGTGCCTGCACGGCTTCCAGCGGTTCGCCGGCGTAGGCCGACGAAAAAGACAGTGCCACGATCTGGCTTTGCAGGCGGGTGGCGGCGCGGCCAATGTCGGAAAACGGCATGTCGGCACCAAACGACAGGGTGTCGCAACCGGCCAGCCGCAGCATGACCTCCACCATCAGGAGGCCCAGCGAGTGCTGCTCGCCCGGGCAGGTGGTCAGCAGCACGCGGGGTGGCCGGACCGGCAGTTGCAGGCGTACCAGCGTTTCGCGCAGCAGGCGGCTGACCATTTCGGTGTAGAGGTGTTCTTCGAATACCTCGATCTCACCGCGCATCCAGGCAGCCCCGATGTCTTCGTTGTTGCGGGCGAGGGTTTCGGTCACGAAAGTACGCAGGCCCTGCACTGCCAGCTGCATTTGCAAGGCATCGCGCACGGCAACCGGATCGTCGCCGCGCAGCAGGCGCACGATGTCCGACTGTACCAGCGCCGGCGGCGCGGATCGGGCCGGCTGGCGCGCAAACAGTGCGTCAAGCTCGTCCGTTTCCATGTGCACGATCTTGCCCGGCCGGAACCCCAGATCCATCAGCCGGCGCAGGAGCCGCAGCTTGTCGATCTGCTCGCGCGGATACACCCGGTCACCGTGTTCGTCCCGCCCCGGCAGCGGAAAGCCGTAGCGGCGTTCCCACATGCGCAGCAGATCCTTGGGAATGCCGGTTTCGCGCTCGACGGCGCTGATGGGCAGGCCGTGGGCTGGCAGGGAGGAGGCAGCGGATATCGTCATGGTGCGGCGATTATGCCATGTCCGCTTGCCTCGCCTGCAAGGGCCGGTGCGGAAATGCCCCTGCCTCCTGTCGGCAGGTTCAGCTGCTCACCATGTCGCGGTAGGCGTGCCAGCTGGCCAGTCCGGCAATCGGCATGGTGACGGCCAGGCCAAGCGTGCCGCTGGCAAACCCGGCCAGGGCCAGCCCGGCCAGCAGGGCGGCCCAGACCAGCATGGCCGGCAGGTTGGCGCGGACCGCCCGCAGGCTGACCAGCATGGCGCTGAATGCATCGATCTCGCGGTCGATCATCATCGGGATCGACACCACGCTGACCACGAACACCAGTGCGGCAAAAGCCAGCCCGATGCCGAACCACAGCACGAGCAAGGTGGCGTCAGCCGGAGCGAACATCTGGGTCAGCAGGCTGTCCAGCGTTGGCAGCGGCCCGGTGGCAAACAGGGCAAACACCAGCAGGGACACCCGGAACCAGATGAAGGTCATGATGGCGAGCAGGACGGCAAACAGGGTGACGGACTGCACGTTGTCGCGCCATGCCGTCAGCGATACCCGCAGCGATGCCGTGCCGGTACGTTCGAGGTCGCGGGCAATGGCATAGAGCCCGGCGGCCAGGAACGGGCCCAGCAGCAGGAAGGCGGCCGACAGTGTCATCACCATCACCGGCGAACGGGCGAACAGGCCGAACAGCAGGAAGCCCATGACCACAAAGGCCACGCCGTAAAACAGGGCCGGCAGCCATGCCCGTTGCAGGTCGGTCAGGGCGTGCAGGCACCAGCCAAGGGGAGCGAATGCACTGACACGGCGGACGGCAGGTAGCGCCGGGCGGACCGGCTCATGCGGGATATCCATGACATGCCTTTCACGAAAGAGGCTTCTGAATTCGATTTATAGCCAGCGTGGCAGACACTACAATCAGCAGCCTGACTGACAAGGAGCAACAGCATGAGCAGCATGACGACGGCCAGCGGCCTGGTGATCGAAGAACTGTCCGTGGGGCAGGGGGCCGAAGCGGTCAAGGGACAGGAAGTCACCGTGCACTACACCGGCTGGCTGACCGACGGCCGCAAGTTTGACTCCAGCGTGGACCGCGCCCAGCCGTTCAGCTTTCCGCTGGGTGCCGGGCGTGTGATCAAGGGCTGGGACGAAGGTGTGGCCGGCATGAAAGAAGGCGGCAAGCGCAAGCTGACCATTCCGGCGGCACTCGGCTACGGCGCCCGCGGGGCCGGTGGCGTGATTCCGCCCAATGCCACGCTGGTGTTTGAAGTGGAGTTGCTGCGCGTCGGCTGAGTCTGGCCGGGTGGCAAAAGCAGAAAAGGCGTCCTGCAAAGGACGCCTTTTCCATGTCCGGTTGCCAGGGGAGATCGTGTACGGTGCCGGCAAACGGCAAACGGCAAACGGCAAACGGCAAACGGCAAACGGCAAACGGCAAACGGCAAACGGCAAACGGCAAACGGCAAACGGCCGTGGCTGAGCTGACCGGAAGCACAGCCGCTTGCCGGTGATGCTGCCCGCAGGCAGGGCGGGATTGCCTGGCCGGATTGTGTTACTTGGCTGCGGTATGCAGGGTTTTCATCGCGGCCGGAAAGTCACCGCGGAGCACGTCAGGCAACGTATCCAGAGCGTGGCCGATGGCGATGTCGATCAGCGTCTGCTCTTCGCTGCGCGGCGGCTTCAGTACGAAATGCGCTACCTGGCTCTTGTCGCCCGGATGGCCGATGCCGAGTCGCAGGCGCCAGTAATCCGGAGTGCCCAGCGCCGAGTGGATGTCGCGCAGACCGTTGTGTCCCCCGTGGCCTCCGCCTTTCTTGAAGCGGGCGCTGCCGGGCGGCAGGTCGAGCTCGTCATGCACGACGAGGATTTCCTCGGGCAGGATCTTGTAGAAGCGGGCGACAGCGGCCACGCTTTTGCCCGAAGCGTTCATGTAGGTTTGCGGCCACACGAAGTGCAGTTCGCCCGAGCGGGCGTAAAGTCCGAAAAACTTGGATTCCAGCCGCGGCGTGGCGTGCTCGCGGCGGGCTGCCTGGTCGGTGAACCAGGCGCCGGCATTGTGGCGGGTGGCAGCATATTCGGGGCCGGGATTGCCGAGCCCGACGATCAGACGGATGGTGCTCATGCGAATGGTCACATTGAAGATGGCAAAACGGCCCGCGCCTGAGCGCGAGCCGTCTGGAGGCGGAAGCCTTTTGCGCGGATCAGGCGCGGGCGACCGACAGGTCCTTGCCGCTGCGCAGCGAGGCAAATTCCACGCCTTCCGGCAGCTTGATGCTGGACAGGTGCACGGATTCGCCGGCGACCAGGGTGGACAGGTCGACTTCGATTGCGGCCGGCAGGTTGGCCGGCAGGCAGCGCACCACGGCAGCGTTCAGCAGGTGGCCGATGATCTTGCCGTTCATCTTCACGGCCGGGGAGATTTCGCCGTTGATGAACTTGAACGGTACCTTGGCTTCGATGACGGTGTTGGCGTCAACGCGCTGGAAGTCGATGTGCTGGACTTGCGGCTTGAAGGCGTGCATCTGCACGTCGCGCACGAACACCTGTTCAGTCGCGCCGTCGATCACCAGGTTGAGGATGCTGCTGTGGAAACCTTCTTTTTGCAGCGCGTAGTAGAGGGTGTTGTGGTCGAAGCTGATGGCAACGGCGGCCTTGCCGGCACCGTAGACAACGCCCGGCACCACGCCAGCGCGACGCAGGCGGCGGCTCGCACTCGAACCCTGATCGGCACGCTGTTGGGCTTGGATTTCGATGGTCATGAAAAACTCCAGAGGTCAAAAAAAGACGCCGGCCGCGACCAGCCGGTGTCGGGTGACGCCACGCACGGGGCGTGGCGCCGGAATCATTCCATGAAGAGGTAGCTGACCGACTCTTCGTTGTTGATGCGGCGCAGCGTTTCGGCCAGCAGGCCGGCAATCGACACCACGCGGATGTTCGGACAGGCAGCGGCTTCCGGCGAGGTCGGAATGGTGTCGGTCACGACAACCTGGTCGATTTCCGAGGTGCGGATGCGCTCGACGGCCTGGCCGGACAGCACGGCGTGGGTGGCGTAGGCCAGCACGCGGGCGGCGCCTTTCTGCTTGAGGGCGGCAGCGGCCTTGCAGAGCGTGTTGGCGGTGTCGATCATGTCATCGACGATCAGGCAGGTACGGCCCTGGATGTCGCCGATGATGTTCATCACTTCGGCCACGTTGGCCTTGGGGCGACGCTTGTCGATGATGGCAAGATCAGCGCCGAGGGCCTTGGCCATGGCGCGGGCACGTACCACGCCGCCGATGTCCGGGCTGACCACGGTCAGGTTTTCGATGTGCTGGCTCTGGATGTCCTTGAGCAGCACCGGGGTGGCGTAGATGTTGTCCACCGGGATGTCGAAGAAGCCCTGGATCTGGTCGGCATGCAGGTCAACGGTCAGTACGCGGTCGATGCCGGCGCTGGTGAGCATGTTGGCGACCAGCTTGGCCGTGATCGGCACGCGGGCCGAGCGCGGGCGGCGGTCCTGGCGGGCATAGCCGAAGTAAGGGATGGCTGCGGTGATCCGGCCGGCCGAGGCGCGCTTGAGGGCGTCGACCATGGTCAGGATTTCCATCAGGTTGTCATTGGTCGGCGCACAGGTCGACTGCAGGACGAAAACGTCGCGTCCGCGCACGTTTTCGAGGAGCTCGATGGCGACTTCACCATCGCTGAAACGGCCGACGTCGGCACGCCCCAGAGTAATGTCGAGGTGTTTGACGACGTTTTGCGCGAGCTCCGGATTGGCGGTCCCGGTAAAGACCATCAAGCTATCGTAGGCGGCCATGGTGCGTTCCGATCAAGACAAACAAAAAGCGTGTAAGTCAGCTTTAACTTACACGCTTGGCTTCACATTCGTCGAATTGGAAGTTGTATTGTGGCTGGGGAGGTAGGGATCGAACCTACGAATGCCGGAATCAAAATCCGGTGCCTTACCACTTGGCGACTCCCCAGTAACCTTTAGTCGATCCCGCAGGCTGGATGGCGTTGCAGTCCTCTGACCACAAACCCCCGGTAATCCTGCGATACCGAACGGTAAACTGTCCGTGCATGCTGTTCGGTCGGACATTCCAGAAAGACACAGCTTCCCGATCCTGTCATGAGAGCTTCGCCATATTCGCTGAGCACTTCATGACACCTTGCAACCTGCGGAAACTCTTGGAAAACAACGGCTTGCAGATCGTTTCTGCGTTTTGTTGCCCCCGAGAGGCTTCGCATTATGGAGATGGGCGAATCGCGTGTCAACAGCGTGGACGAAAAAATTTTCGCGGTGGGTACGGATACGCCCGGGTCCAGCACGACGTACCAAGCCTCCGGCACTTCGCAAGGTGTTAATTCTTCGCCGATTCCGCTGGCAAAGGCTGCTTCTCCGAACACGAATACCGGCACGTCGGCACCCAGCGTCAGGCCGATGGCCTGGAGTCTTTCTCGCGGGAAACCACAGCCCCACAGCCGGTTCAGTGCCAGGAGGACCGTTGCGGCATCCGAGCTGCCGCCCCCCAGTCCGCCGCCCATGGGGATGCGCTTGGTCACGCGGATGCTGGCACCCAGCGGGCTGCCGCTGGCCTGTTGCAGTGCCCGGGCTGCCCGGACCGTAAGGTCGCTTTCGGGAGGAACGCCGGGCAAAGGGGTGTCCAGAACGATGGCGCCGTCCGTGCGCACGGCCAGTTCGATGTCATCGCACAGGTCGATGAAGCGGAACACGGTTTCCAGCAAGTGGTAGCCGTCGGCACGGCGGCCCACCACGCTCAGGGTCAGGTTCAGTTTGGCCGGAGCCGGGAAGCGTTGATACGTCATGGCAAGCGAAGGCAGCGAAAAGGCCGGTCAGCGTGCGGGCTGCCAGGCGTTGAGGGCAAAGCGGATTTCCAGCTGGGGGCCGCGGGTCAGGATCACGCGCCGCGGGCGCGGGCCGTCGGGTGTCTCGGCCGGTTCTTCGGCCTTGATGCTCCAGCCGTCCTGCTCGAAGCCGCCGGTAATCGGCCGCCACGGTCCGGGGGCCGGCTGGCCTGCGATCCACCAGCCGAGATTGTCGAGCGGCAGCGGCCAGCCGAGGGTTTCGCGGGTCAGTGTTTCGGTGTCGTCAGCACAGCGCTGACGGTCTTTTTCCCGCAGGCAGACCAGACCGTTTTCGCGCGTCAGGGTCGCGAGAATCTGTCCCAGCGGGTTGAGGATGGCGATGTCGTCATCCCCCTGGCGACGCAGCCAGTCAAAGTTGGCGTAATAGCCCTTGCCGTCGGCACGGACGGCCAGACGGCCTTCCAGCCGGAAGTCTGTCGGCTCTCCCTGGCCTTCGACCACGGGCATGGATACCGGGCGCAACTGGGCACAGGCAGCCAGCCCCAGCAGGCACAGCAGCATCAGGCTGCGGGACAGCAGTTTCATCATGGCGCGAGTTTCAGGCGTTTGAGCGTGCCGGTGAGCACGTCATGGTCGGCATGGTCCTGCAAGGCTTTGGCCGCACGGCTGCGGGCCTCGTCCGGACGGTCGAGCTTGATCAGCGTTTCCACAATATGGGCTGCAATTTCGCCGTCAGGCAAGCGGCGATAGGCTTTTTCCAGCCATTCCAGCGCCTGCGGATAGCGGCCGAGCCGGAATTCCACCCAGCCCATGCTGTCGAGGATCATGCCGTTTTCCGGTTCCTGAGCGACCGCCTTTTCGATCAGGCTGCGCGCTTCCCTGAGCTTGACGCCCCGGTTGGCCAGCATGTAGCCCAGCGCGTTCTGGGCCATGGCGTTTTCAGGCTCCAGGCGCAGGGCCTGGCGCAGGTTTTTCTCTGCATCCAGCGGACGGTTGAGCTGGTCGGCCAGCATGCCGCGCTCGAACCACAGCAGGTAGGACTGCGGATAACGCTTGAGCGCACTGCCCAGCATGCGGTAGGCGCGTTCGCGCTGGCCGGCATCACGGGCCAGCTGGGCACGCCAGACCTCCAGTTCGGCGCCCTTGCCTCCGGTTTGCAGTGCCAGCTGCTCCAGTCGGGCAAGACCTGATTCCAGCTTGCCCTGTTTCGCTTCCAGCCCTGCCTGCCGTCCCTGTGCTGCCGGATAGTGGCGGCCGGACCTGACGGCGAGATAGTGCGCGCTGGCCGCTTCGGGCTGGTCGCGCTCTTCGGCCAGCTGACCGAGGGTCAGGTGGATGAAATCGGGGTCGCGATAGCCTTTTTGCAGGGCGGCCTGCAAATCCTGCTCGGCCGTGTCGTAGTCCTGCTGCTCGATGGCCAGAATGCCGAGCGCGTAGAGGATGTCGGGATGGTCCGGTGCCTGTTTTGCCAGCACGGCAAACGAAGTGCGTGCTTCGTCATAGCGTTTTTCCGCCACCAGGAGGCGCGGATACGCCAGTTGCAGGTCGATCGAGGCCTGTGGCCGGTCGGCCAGTGCGCTGGCGAGGAAATCCACAGCATGTGCCGGTTCCTGCGTGCGCAGGCGCTCGACCCGCCACAGCACCGGCACGGCCCAGTCGGGCGACAGGCGTGCCAGCTCGCGGATGGCGGCATCGGCCTCGTCATCCGCACCGGCTTCGGTGGCGGCTGCGGCGAGGGCAAAGCGTGATTCGGGCAGTTTGGGATAACGGCCTGCCAGTTCGCGCACCACGTTCAGTGCCTCGGTCTTGTCGGGCTGGCGCGGAGCCAGTGCGGCCAGCTGGCCGAACAGTGGCGCGGCAGCCGCCGGCGAATTGAGCAGGAAGTCGAGCAGTGGCCGGGCATCGGCCAGCCGGCCGGCACGTACCAGCGCCAGCGCCAGCTGCTGGCGGGCCAGCTGCGACTCGGGATCCAGCGCACTCCAGAGCGACAGCGACGAAATGGCCTGGTTGAGGTTGCCGCTGATCAGCGCCATCTCGGCCGCACGCCGGGCCAGCCGCGGATCACGGGTTTCTTCTGCCAGCTCGAGGAAGGTGCCCGCTGCCGCGCCGGTGTGGCCGCGCTGGCCGGCGATTTCACCGGCCACCACGCTGAAGAGGATGCGCTCGTCGAGTTCCAGGCGCGGCAGGCGGGATTCGTCGCTATCTTCGGTGGAAGGCTTGGGCGCCGCCGCCGGAGCCGGGGTGGCTGCGACGGGCGGACGAATGGCCGAACAGGCCGCAAGCAGGCTGGCTAACAGGATTCCCAGGGCCGGACGAGTGACATTCATGGAGTGTTCTGACTGGATAAACGGTGTACACGCGTAGTGCTCTCAGCATAACACGCAGGCGCGTTCCATCGCGGCCAGGATGGAGGGGTGAGCTATCATGCAGCGCCCTTTCCGAGTGTGGAGACCCTCATGCCCGAATTGCCCGAAGTCGAAACCGTCCGCGCCGGACTGACGCCGCACCTGACCGGCAGGCAGATCAAGGCCGTCACGGTACGCGAGCCGCGCCTGCGCTGGCCGGTGGACCCCGACCTCTCCGCAAAACTGGCGGGACTGGAGGTCCGCACCATCGAACGGCGGGCCAAATACCTGCTGATCGGCTTCGGACACGAGCAATGGCTGATCGTGCACCTGGGCATGTCCGGCTCGGTGCGGGTCCTGCCGGATGACTCGCCGCCGCAGAAGCACGACCACCTCGACTTCATCCTCGATGACGGACATCTGATGCGTTATCACGACCCGCGCCGCTTCGGTGCCGTGCTCTGGCACCTGGGGCCGCCTGAAAGCCATCCGCTCCTCAGCCGGCTGGGGCCGGAGCCGCTGTCGGACGGGTTTGACGCCGCGGGTTTGCTGCACGCGCTGGCCGGACGGCGGCAGGCGTTGAAAGTGGCGCTGATGGACAATGCCGTGGTGGTCGGCGTCGGCAACATCTACGCCAACGAAAGCCTGTTCGAAGCCGGGCTCGACCCGCGCCGGCCGGCCCTCTCGCTGACCGCGGACGAGGCCGGGCAGCTGGTGCAGTCGGTCAGGCACACACTGGCGCGGGCCATAGCTGCCGGTGGCAGTACCCTGCGCGATTTTCGCGACGCCATCGGCAAGCCCGGTTATTTCCAGCAGGACTACGCCGTGTACGGCCGCCAGGGCCAGAGCTGCCCCCGCTGCGGCGGCCTGGTCGAGCGCTGCCGGCTGGGACAGCGCTCGACGTTTTTCTGTCCGGCCTGCCAGCGTTGAGCGCCGCGATTTGTCGGTATATCCGGATTCCCGTTATCGTTCGGCCATGAAATCCACTGTTTCCCTTCCTGTCCGCCTGTGGCGCATCTGCCGGCTGGTGGTGCATCTGTTCCGCGGCCTTGTACTGGTATCCGGCCGCTATGGCCGCCTGAACCGGGCCGGCCGGGCGCATGCCGCCCGTGACTGGGGGCACCGCCTGCTGTCGATCCTGGGCGCCCGCGTGCGCGTCGAGGGTGAGCCGCCCGAAATGATCTGCGCCAACAGCTTTTTCGTGGCCAACCACGTTTCCTGGCTCGACATTTTCGCCATCCAGAGCGTGTCGGCGACCCGCTTTGTGGCCAAGAGCGAAATCCGCCGCTGGCCGGTGGTCGGCTGGCTGGTAACGCGCGCCGGCACCCTCTACATCGAGCGGGCCTCGCGCCGCGATGCCATGCGCGTCAACCAGATGCTGGCCAACGCCATGCTGGAAGGGGACGCCATGGCAGTGTTCCCCGAAGGAACCACCAGCGACGGGCTGGGGCTGTTGCCGTTCAAGGCGTCCCTGTTCGAGTCGGCCCGGGTGGCCGGCAGCCTGATCCGGCCGGTGGCGATCCGCTATCTCGATGCCCATGGCCGGGTATCGGAGGCAGCGGCCTACATCGACGGTGTCAGTTTCCTGGGCTCGGTGTGGCGGCTGGCCGGCGAGCGCAGCACCGAAGTCGAGCTGCATTTCCCGCCGGCGTACCCTGCGGTCAACCAGTCGCGTCACCAGCTGGCGCTGACGGCCTATTCGCGCATAGCCGGTGCGCTCAAGCTGCCGGCGGCTGAATCGGACGAGTCACTGGACATGCCTGCTGGAATAGCTGCCGATCAGACAGCCTGAGTGCGGTCAGCTGGCCGCCCCACAGGCAGCCGGTATCCAGGCCGATGGCCCGGCCGTCGACATGCAGGCCGAGCGCCGACCAGTGTCCGAATACCAGCGGGATGCCGGCTTCCTGCCAGCGCGCGTGCGGCGCGTCGAACCACGCCAGCAGATCGGGCGGGGCATCGGCCAGTTCGCCCTTGAAAGCAAAGTCCATGTCGCCCCGGCGGTTGATCAGCCGCAGCCGGGTCATGGCGTTGACGATCATGCGCAGGCGGTCGATGCCGGTGAGGCTGTCGTCCCAGCGGGCCGGCTTGTTGCCGTACATCCGGGCAAAAAACTCGCGCCAGTGCGGGCCGCCCAGCCAGTCCTCCACCTCGGTGGCGAGGTCCAGCGCCTGGTCCAGGCTCCAGGCCGGCAGCAGCCCGGCATGCACCATGGCGTAGCCTTCGTCGAGCACCATCAGGGGTTGCAGGCGCAGCCAGTCGAGCAGCACCTTGCCGTCTGTGGCTTCGAGGATCGGCGCCAGCGTGTCGCCCGGCTTGAGGCGTCCGTAGCCCTGGCTGACTGCCAGCAGGTGCAGGTCGTGGTTGCCCAGCGTCAGCGTCAGCGAGTCCTGGTGTTCGAACGCCCAGCGCAGCATGGCCAGCGAATCCGGGCCACGGTTGACCAGGTCGCCGGTCAGCCACAGACGGTCGCGTGACGGGGAAAAGCCGATGCGCTGCAAAAGCTGCTGGAACTGGGTGAAACACCCCTGGATGTCGCCGATGGCGTAAGTAGCCATGATGCACGTGCACGGATGAAAAAAGATGCTGCGAGTGTACCGTGTACCGCTCCGGCCTGCTGGCGTGGCGGGCCGGCGTTACAATCGGCGGCCTTTGTTCCGTGCCCTTGCGTTGAAAGCCCAGCCATGTCGCTTGCCCAACTCAATCCGCCGCAGCGTGCGGCAATCCGCTACCTCGACGGCCCGCTGCTGGTGCTGGCCGGGGCCGGCAGCGGCAAGACGCGGGTCATCACGCAGAAGATCGCCTACCTGATCCGTGAAGGTGGTTTCAGCGCCCGTAACATCGCCGCCATCACCTTCACCAACAAGGCCGCGCGCGAGATGCTGGAACGGGTGGGCAAGCTCCTGTCGGCCGACGAACTGCGCGGGCTGACCGTCAGCACCTTTCACTCGCTGGGCCTGATGATGCTGCGCCAGGAAGCGCAGCACGTCGGCTACAAGCCGCGCTTTTCCATCCTCGACAGCGCCGACGCCACCAAGATCATCGCCGACATCCTGCACACCACCAGCAAGGACGAAATCCGGCGGGTACAAGGGCAGATTTCGCGCTGGAAAAACGACCTCGTGGCTCCCGAGTCGGCCCTGACCGACAGCCGGAACGATTTCGAGCAGGCCTGCGCCCGCGTGTACCTGAGCTACCAGGACACGCTGCTGGCCTATCAGGCGATGGACTTTGACGACCTGATCCGCCTGCCGGTCATGCTGTTCCGCCGGGATGCCGAGGCGCTGGCGCGCTGGCAGGGCAAGCTGCGCTACCTGCTGATCGACGAATACCAGGACACCAACACCTGCCAGTACGAGCTGGTCAAGCTGTTGTCCGGCGTGCGCGGCATGTTCACCGCCGTCGGTGACGACGACCAGTCGATCTACGCCTGGCGCGGTGCCAACGTCGAAAACCTCGCCCAGCTGCGCCAGGATTTTCCGCGCCTGCACGTCATCAAGCTGGAGCAGAACTACCGTTCCACCGCCCGCATCCTGCGCGCCGCCAACAGCGTGATCGCCAACAATCCCAAGCTGTTTGAAAAGCAGTTGTGGAGCGAATTCGGCCTTGGCGAGCCGATCCATGTGGTGCAGTGCAAGGATGACGCCAGCGAAGCCGGCATGGTGGCTACCCGCCTGTTGGCCCACAAGTTTGAAAACCGGACCCGGTTTGCCGACTACGCCGTGCTGTATCGCGGCAACCACCAGGCGCGCCTGATCGAAGAAGCGCTGCGCGAGCACAAGATTCCCTACGCCATTTCCGGCGGGCAGTCGTTTTTCGACCGGGCCGAAATCAAGGACGTGCTGGCCTACCTGCGCCTGCTGGTCAATCCGGACGACGACCCGGCCTTCATCCGGGCCGTGACCACCCCGAAGCGCGGCATTGGCAACGTGACGCTGGAGCGGCTGGGCAGCCATGCCGGCGAACGGCACGTGTCGCTGTTTGCCGCCTGCCGCGAAGTCAGCTTTGCCGAACGGGTGCCGGCAGCGCAGCGCGAAGGGCTGGCCGAATTTGCCGGCTTCGTGGAGCGCATGGCGTGGCGGGCCGTGCGCGAGCCGGCCGGGGCGCTGTTGCAGGAAATGCTGGCTGCCATCCAGTATGAACACTGGCTCTATGACAGCGAGGAGCCGCGTCCGGCCGAAACCAAGTGGAAAAACGTGCAGGACCTGGTGGCGTGGATCACCCGCAAAGCGGAAGCCGACGGCAAGAACCTGATCGAGCTGGCGCAGACCATTGCGCTCATCACCCTGCTGGAGGGGCGCGAGGGCGAGGAAGAGCCTGACGTGGTGCGGCTGTCGACCCTGCATGCCTCCAAGGGGCTGGAGTATCCGCATGTGTTCCTGATCGGCTGCGAAGAAGGCATCCTGCCGCACCAGGAGTCGATCGACACCGGCATGGTCGAGGAAGAACGCCGGCTGATGTACGTCGGCATTACCCGCGCACAGCGCTCGCTGACCATCAGCCACTGCGTCAAGCGCAAGCGCGCCGGCGAGTGGGTGTTTGCCGATCCGTCGCGCTTCATTGCCGAGATCGGCGAAGACGATGTCCGCCATCACGGCAAGCCCGGCCAGGCGCCGCAGATGACGCGCGAAGAGGGCAAGGCGCGGCTGGCGGGACTGAAAAGCATGCTGGCAGCCAAGCGCCAGACGCCGCCGGCGGACGAATCCTGACGTTTGACCGGCCGCAAAGCCGCTGGCGACCGTGGCGATCTACAGTGAAGCCATCAGGTCACCGGACAGGGGAGGCGGTATGGATTCGTCGTATGTAGCGGGTTGGGGCACGCTGGCGCTGATCAACGCCAATCTGGCGCAGTGCAAGGACCGGCCGGGCTGGGTGTGGTTTCTGGTGTCGCTCCTGCTGGGGCCGGTGGCGACCCTGATCCTGCTGTTCATCGGTCGCGGCATGCGTCAGGGGTAAAACCGGCAACGACCGGCTCCGGAATGACGGGGCCGGTCGTCTGCTGTGTGGCCGGAGCCGGTTGCCCCGGCGGCCTGCCCGGAGCAATGGCCTGCGTCCGGTCTGGTTTCATGGACGTGCACGCCACGCCATGAAACCTGGCGCAGGCTGCTAGCCGTTGTTGCGCTTGCCCCAGACGGAGCCCAGCTCCGGATAGTCGCCCTTGCCGACGAGTTTCTTGCTGTTGTCGAGGCGGGTTTCGATGGCTTCGCAGACGGTTTGCAGCACTTTGACGCGGGCGTAGTACTTGTTGTTGGCTTCGACCAGCGTCCAGGGCGCGTTCTGCGTGCTGGTGCGGTCGATCATGTCGCAGACGGCCACCCGGTAGTCGTTCCAGCGCTCGCGGTTGCGCCAGTCCTCGTCAGTGATCTTGTAGCGCTTGAAGCCGGTGTCCTCGCGCGCCTTGAAACGCTTGAGCTGTTCGTCGGGCGAGATCGCCAGCCAGAATTTCACCACGATGGCGCCGCTGTAGTAGAGCTGCATTTCAAAGTCGTTGATTTCGCCGTAGGCGCGCATCCAGTCCGGCTCGCGGCAGAACCCTTCGACGCGTTCGACCAGCACGCGACCGTACCAGCTGCGGTCGAACACCGTGATGTTGCTGCGACGCGGTATGTGACGCCAGAAGCGCCACAGCCACGGCTTGGCCCGCTCTTCTTCGGTCGGGGCGGCCACGGCCACCACGCGGTAGCGGCGCGGGTCGAGCACCGAAGTGATGCGGCGGATGGCGCCGCCCTTGCCCGCTGCGTCATTGCCTTCAAACACCGCCACCAGCGAGTGGGCGGCGAAGGCCGGGCTGCGGATCAGCTTGGCCAGCCGCGATTGCAGTTCAGCCAGCTGGTCCTTGTAGGCGGATTTTTCCAGCGGCTGGTCGAGTTGCAGCGTGTCGAGCAGCATCAGGTTGTCGATCGGCGGCAACAGCGGCGGTGCATCGTTGGGCGGTGTCAGCGGCGAATCCAGCCGGCTGCGGATAGTGTTGAGCAGGGTCTGGGCCACGGTGATGTCGCGGAAATTGCCGTCGGTGCCGTCCACGACTACCCACGGTGCTTCGGCGGTGCCGGTCAGGCGCAGGATGCGTTCGGCCTGGTCGCGGATGCGGTCGTAATCCTTGTGG
>RRZT012711506.1_pt1 | contig 35011 bp, 32 predicted proteins | sample 2165551 | NCBI WGS metagenome assembly RRZT01 (sample SAMN10456910, study PRJNA506462) | wastewater metagenome | biome: wastewater; feature: sludge; material: wastewater sludge; isolation source: wastewater sludge with Escherichia coli K12::gfp cells carrying plasmid... | place: USA: Moscow, Idaho...
CGCGACCACCCCGACCACCACCAGGACGACCGCGACGCCGATCAGCCAGCGGCGGGCCGAGACTGGAACACGACTGGCAACCGACGACACGGCCGCCACCTTAGCCACCTCCGGGTTCTGCGCACGACGTGTGTCGCGTGACAGGCATGAACTGGCCGAACCTGTACGTGTTGTTTCCCGGCAACGCCCGCGAGGCGCTCACCTACTACGCCGACGTCTTCGGCAGCGAACTGCTGATCCATCTCGAAGATCCCTCCGGCCGGATCGGCCACGCAGAACTTCGCGGCCGGGTGAGCCTGTTCGGCTCCGACGGCGACGAGGGCGACATCCGCATGGAGTCGATGATGCTGAGCATCCTCGTCGCCGAGCCCGACCTGCTGCGCGGCTGGTTCGACCGCCTCGCCGACGGCGGCACCGTCCTCGACCCGCTCGCGAAGCGCCCGTGGGGTGACTACGACGGTCAGGTCCGCGACCGTTACGGGCTGCGCTGGCTGATCGGCTTCCAGGACCGTTCCTGAGTCAGGACGCCGCCCGCCTCCCCGAAACAAACGCAACGGACGCCCCTCCCGCAGGAGGGGCGTCCGTCGTTGTTGTCGGCGGGGCGGAGATCAGCCCTCGTCAGCCAAGGAGTGCACGTACCGGAAGATCAGCGGCAACACCAGCAGACAGACGACCGCCGCCATCATCACCCAGTACGCCGGGGCCAGCACGCTGACCTTGGTGGTGGCCCAAGTCATGAGCGCCGGGGTGAATCCGGCGAAGAAGATCGCCGCGATGTTGTAGCTCAGCGCCATGCCGGTCGAACGCACCCCAGCCGGGTAGACACGGGGCAGGATCGACGGCGCACACCCGGCGAACAGCGCCACGTTCGCGCACAGGATCGTGTGCACGATGAGCAGCACCGTCACGCTCTTGCTCGCGTGCAGCCACATCAGGGCTGTCAGCGGCACGACCAGCATCAGCGCCGTGCCGATGGTGGTGATGCGCTGGACGCCGAACTGGTCGGCGAGGTGTCCGGCGTACACACACATCACGACCATCACCACGTTGCCCACCAGCGACGCGAGGAACGAGTGCTGAGCGGTGAAGCCCAGCCCCGTCGCGGGCGCGCTGTAGTAGGTGGGCAGGTAGATGATCAACGCGTACACACAGACGGTCCACAGCACCGAGAACACGGCGCCGGCGAGCAGGCGTCCGAGGTGCTTCGTCACGAGCAGCTTGAGCGGGGTGAACCGGCTCTCGTTCGCAACGCGGGCGCTGATCTCCTCGAACGTCTGCGTCTCAGGCAGGCGCCGGCGTACGTACAGCCCGACCGGCACGATGAGCAGGCCGATGATGAACGGCACCCGCCAGGCCCAGTCGACGATCTGCTCCTTGCTGAGCAGCGACGTGATGGCGAACCCGACGATGGCCGACAGCAGGTTGGACGCCGCCATCGACGCCTGCAGCCACGACGCGTACACACCGCGCTTGTCGGCTGGCGCGTGCTCGACCAGGAAGGCGGCCGCACCGCCGATCTCGCCGCCGGCCGAGAAGCCCTGCAGGAGGCGTCCGAGCAGCAGTAGGAACGCAGCGCCGGAGCCGAGCACGGCGTACGTCGGGGCCACGGCGATGATCAGGACGCCGAGGCCCATGATCATGATGGTCAGCGTCAGCGCCGCCTTGCGGCCCTTGCGATCGCCGTACAGGCCGAGCAGCACGGCCCCGAGAGGACGCGCCACGAACCCGACCGCGAACACCAGGAAGGTGTTCATCAGGGCCGTGGTCGTGTCCTCGTCGCGGAAGAAGTTCGCCGCGATGTAGCTCGCGAAGAAGGCGTAGACGCTGAAGTCGTACCACTCCATCGCGTTGCCGATGGACGCCGCCACGACGGCCTGCTTCGAGACCGTGGTGTCCTGGCGGCTGTCGGGGCGGGGAAGGTTGTTGCCATCGGATCAGCCCAGTCCGTTGGCCTTCAGGAACTCCTCGGCGACGTCGGTGGAGTCCTTCTTGTCAACGACGACCTGGGTGACCAGGCCGGCCAGGGTGTCGGTGTCGAGCTTGGCCGACACCGCGTTCAGCGCCTCGGTCGCGGCCGGGGTCGCCTTGGCCTTGGTCAGCACCGGAATCACGTTCTGCGCACCGAACAGGCTCTTGGTGTCCTCCAGCACGACGAAGTTGTTCGCCTTGATCTGCGGGTCGGTCGAGAACAGGTTGACCGCCTGCACCTGGCCGTTCTTCAGCGCCTGGACGCTGAGCGGGCCGGCGACGTCGAGCGCCTTGAACTCCTTGAACGTCAGCCCGTACACCGACTTGAGGCCGGGGACACCGTTGGCGCGCTGCGGCCACTCCGGCGGGCCACCGAGCACGAGCTGAGACGCGACGGGCGTGAGGTCCTCGATCGTCTTCAGCGAGTACTTCTGTGCCGTCTCGGCGGTGACGACCACCGAGTCGTTGTTCTGCGCCTTGGCGGGCTCCAGTGCGGTCAGGTTGTCGGGCAGCGCCGCCTTGAGCGCGGCGAGCGCGGACGCCTCGTCCTTCACGTCGGCGTCCTTGTTGAAGTACTTGGCGAAGTTGCCGGTGTACTCGGGGATGAGGTTGATCTCGCCGCTCTTCAGCGCGGGCACGTAGGTCTCACGTGACGCGATGTTGAGCTTGGTGCTGACCGTGATGCCCTTCGCCTTGAGCGCACCGGCGTAGATGTTGGCCAGCAGTTCGCTCTCGGGGAAGTTGGCCGAGCCGACGATGATCGAGTCGCCCGAGGCAGGCGCTGAGCCGGTGGGCGAGACCATCGGATTGCCCGAGCTGCAGGCGGTGACGGCGGCGACGACCAGCGCCGCCGCCGCGGTGAGGAGCTTCTTCATGACGGGTTCTCTTTCCTTCAGGCCGGCTGTGAGGCCGGCGTTGGGTTCTTGGGGGTGGCCGGACGCCGGCGGCGCCGGGGCGCGATCAGCCCGGGCGAGACGGCGAACCGTTGGACGATCGCGAAGCCCAGGTCGACGAGCACGGCAAGCACGGCGACCAGCACCGCACCGGCCGCCATCTGCCCGTAGTCGCGGGTGGCCTGGCCGTCGATCAGGTATCGGCCGAGGCCGCCCACGCTGACCGCAGCCGCGATGGTCGCGGTGGCGACCACCTGCAGTGCGGCCGACCGGATGCCCGAGAAGATCAAGGGCAGCGCGCACGGAATCTCGACGCCGAACAGCACTTCGCGCGACGACATGCCCATGCCGCGCGCGGCGTCCTTCGCCAGCGGGTCCACCTCGTCGACGCCGGAGTAGGCGCCGGCCATGATGGGCGGAACGGCCAGCACCACCAGCACGAAGATCGACGGGATCAGGAACGCCCCCTCGCCCTGCAACCGGGGGCCGATCACGAGAACGGCCAGGAACAGCAGGCCGAGGGTGGGCACCGAACGGATGCCGTTGACGAGGTTGACCACGACGATGCGGCCGCGTCCGGTGTGGCCGATCCACAGGCCGAGCGGGATGCCGATGGCTGACGCGATCACGAGCGTGACCGCCGTGTAGAGCAGGTGCTCCCAGATACGGGCCGGGATGCCGCCGGGGCCCTGCCAGTTGGCCGGGTCGGCCAGGAACTCGAAGATGAGGTTCATGCCGTCCTCCCCCGCAGCCACGGCGTCGCCGCCCTGCCCAGGCCCAGAATCACCACGTCGAACAGCACCGCCAGCGCGATGGACGCCACGATGCCGACGATGATCGGGTCCAGGAAGTCGCGGGCGAAGCCGTCGGTGAACAGCGAGCCGAGCTGGCTGATGCCGAGCAGCGCCGCGACCGACACGATCGACACGTTGCTCACCGCCGCGACCCGCAACCCCGCCGAGATGACGGGCACGGCGAGCGGCAGCTCGACGGTGAAGAAGCGGCGGACGCGTCCGATACCCATCGCCGTCGCCGCCTGCAGCACCTGCTCGGGCACGGCGCCGAGGCCGTCGGCGACGGTCCGCACCAGCAGCGCGACCGTGTAGATGGTGAGCGCCACGATCACGTTGATCGGGTCGAGGATGCCGGTGCCGATCACCAGCGGCATCAGGATGAACAGCGCCAGCGACGGGATCGTGTACAGCAGCCCGGTGCCAGCGATGAGCGGCGCGTACAGCACCGGGAACCGGCGAGCCAGCCAGCCCAGCGGCAGCGCGAGAATCAGCCCGATCAGCAGCGGAACCCCGGCGAGGTAGGCGTGCACCAGCAACAACGATCCCACGTCGTCGAGGTGACTCAGGAACCAACTCATGACGCCTCGGATTCTGCGACCGGCGTCCGCTCGATCTCGGCGATCACATCGGCCGCCCGCACGGTGCCGATCAGCCTGCCCTCGTCGTCGACGAGGACGCCGCGTCGGCTCGGCGCCGAGAGTGCGGCGTCCAGCGCGGCGCGCAGCGAGCCGGACGCCCTCGCCACCGTTCCGCCCCGGTGCAGGTGCTCGCGCGAGATCGACCCGTCGAGCCTTCCCGGCTCGACCCAGCCGGCGGGCGCGCCGGCCTCGTCGACCACGAGCAGCCACTGGTTGCCGGACGCCGCAGCGCGGGCGGCGTCCACGCTGGTGCCGAGCGGAACGGTGGCTTCAGGCGAGACGGTCAGATCCGGCGCTGCCTGAAAGGCGAGACCGCGGTAGCCGCGGTCGCGGCCGATGAAGTCGGCGACGAAGTCGTCGGCCGGGTCGGCCAGCAGACGGTCGGGGGTGTCGAGCTGGGCGAGCGTTCCGCCGACGCGCAGGACGGCGACCTGGTCGCCGAGCTTCACCGCCTCGTCGATGTCGTGGGTGACGAAGACGATCGTCTTGCCGAGATCGCTCTGCAGGCGCAGGAACTCGTCCTGCAACTGATCACGCACCTGGGGGTCGACGGCGCTGAACGGCTCGTCCATCAGCATGACGGGCGGGTCGGCGGCCAACGCGCGGGCGACGCCGACGCGCTGCTGCTGGCCACCCGAGAGCTGGTTCGGGTACCGCTTGGCCAGGGCCGGGTCGAGGCCCATGCGCTCGAGCAGCTCGAGCGAGTCCTTGCGGGTCTTGGTGCGGTTCCAGCCGAGCAGGTCGGGCACGGTCGCGACGTTGTCGAGGATGGTGCGGTGCGGGAACAGTCCTCCGCTCTGGATGACGTAGCCGATGCCTCGCCGCAGCTCGTTGGCGTTCATGAAGGCGGTGTCGCGGTCGTCGATGGCGATCGTGCCCGACGTGGGGTCGATCATGCGGTTGATCATGCGCAGCGAGGTGGTTTTGCCGCAGCCCGACGGCCCCACGAACACGGTGATCTTGCCGGTCGGCGCCGTCAGGGTGAGGCCGCCGACGGCGACCGTCCCGTCGGGGTACACCTTGGTGACGTCAGTGAAGCTGATCATGCCGGGATACCTCCAGGTCGTGGTTCGAGTGTGGCGCGAGCGTGCCGAGCAGCGCGACGTCGACGTGCGCCTCGCGGGCGACCAGGTCCTGCTTGGCGAGCAGCCGGTCGCGGGTGTTGATCGCCCCACCCGTTGGGGCGGCAGTGTTGTCGAACGGCATCTCGACGACGGTGGTGACGCCGCCGGCCGCCGCCGACCTGGTGGACGCCGCGATGCCCTCGCCCTCGTGCGACAGGGAGTGCACGTGGGCGTCGACCGCACCGGGCAGCACGAACCCGTCGCCGGCGTCGATCGCCCGCACGCCGGTCAGCTCGTCGGGGTCGGTGCGCACGTACCGCACCTCCGCGATCGAATCCCCCGCTATCCACACTTGCCCGGGCACCCAGGCGCCGGCGTGGTCGCGCACCCGCCCCACGATCACCGTGTCGCCGGGATGCGCCGTTCGTTCGTGCAACGCCACCATGGGGCCACTCTGACCCTTGGACGCCGCGCGCGCATGTCGCGCGTCCGCTGGCCGGACCGGGGCGTCCTCAGTCGGGCAGCCTGCAGGACGCCGTGCCGCCCGGCAGCTCGTGGCGATGGGACGCCACCCAGGCGTAGACCGGACGGGCGAGCGCCAGTGCGGGCGGCGTCCTGAGGGCGCGGCCCGCGAGCCGCCACGGCCCGCGGGTCGTGGCGAGGGCGTCCGCGATGGCCTCGGCGCCCCAGGTGACGCGGCCTGCGGCGTCCACGAAAGGGATCTCGGTGGCGGCGCGTGCAGGGTCGACGTTCAGGCCGGCGAGGACGGCCGGGGTCTGCGCGACGACGTCACACGCGGGACGCCGGCGCTTCAGGAACTCGGCCGAGCGGGTGCAGAAACCGCAGTCGGCGTCGTAGAGCAGCGTCGGCGTCCTCATCGGCCCAGCCGGGACGCCGCGTCCCCATACTCGGACGCCAACCGCTCGACCAGGTCGGCGACGCCGGGCACGTCGCCGATACCGGCGACGCCCTGCCCGGCCGACCAGATGTCACGCCACGCCTTGGCGTCGGACGGCGACGGGTTGGTGAGGTGGTCGAGGTCGACGGACGCGGGCGGCGTCCGGTCATCGGGGTCGAGCCCGGCGGCGGTCAGGCTGTCGCGCAGGAAGCTCGCCGGGACGCTGCTGACCGACGGGGTGTAGACGATGTCGGACGCCCCCGCCGCCACGATCATCGCCTTGTGCTCCTCGGGTGCGAGCGATTCGCGGGTCGCGATGAACCGGGTGCCGAGGTAGGCGAGGTCGGCGCCCATCGCCTGCGCGGCGAGCACGTCGCCGCCGGTCGACAGGCAGCCGGCGAGCAGCAGCGTCCGGTCGAAGAACGGGCGCACCTCGGCGACGAACGCGAACGGGTTGAGGGTGCCGGCATGCCCGCCGGCCCCGGCCGTGACGAGGATCAGGCCGTCGACGCCGGCGTCCGCGGCCTTGTGGGCGTGGCGCGCGGTGGTGACGTCGTGGAAGACGAGGCCGCCGTAGGAGTGCACGGCGTCGACGACGTCAGGCACGGCGCCCAGCGACGTGATGACGACAGGCACCCGGTGGGCGACGACGGCGGCCAGGTCAGCGGCGAGGCGCCGGTTCGAGCCATGCACGATGAGGTTGACGCCGTAGGGGGCGTCGTCGGGCGTCAGCGCCGAGTCGAGGGCGGTCAGCCACTCCTCCAGGCCGACGGTGGTGCGCTGGTTGAGCGCCGGGAACGTGCCGAGGACGCCGGCGCGGCACGCCGCCACCACCAGGTCGGGGCCCGACACCAGGAACATCGGTGCGGCGACGACCGGCAGGCGGAGGCGTCCGGCGAGCGACCCCGGCGGGCTCACGTCAGTTCATGCCCTGGCTCTGAGCGGCGCGCACCGCGTCGAGGCTCTCGGCGTCACCGGACGCCTCGGGCTCCTCACCGCGTCCCCACAACCAGCGGTCGAGCTGCTCGGTCGTGCCGCGCAGGTGGGCCTTCGGCTCGCCCTCCCCGGCGAAGATGACGCCCGGCACGTCGTACTCCTTGCCCGACTCGCCCACCCCCTGCCAACGGCCGGGCTGCAGCAGCCACGACCGGCCCGGGTCGGTGGCGGTCAGCTCGACGACGCCGGCGGCCGGCGTGAACGTGAAACCGGGCACCGTGCCCCACCAGGCCAGCATCACCTCGACGGCGTGCGCGATGCCGTCTGCCGCCACCTCGTTGACGATGGACGCCGTGGCGAGGCCGGCGGTCAGCTCGGCGTCGATGCGGTGCATGACCGCCTCGTGCACCTGCATCCGGCGGGTGAATCCGACGGTCTGGTCGGGCCCGAACCACGACCAGGCCGCGTCGGAGGCGTCCAGACGGGCGAGTTGGGCGAGCAGGTCGCCGGTCTCGGCGATGAGGAGGTCGATGGTGGCGTCGCGGTCAGCCGGACGCGGCGGCTTGTCGGCCTCGCACGCCTCGCTGTCGGCGTCGGTGAGGGCACCGGTGGCCAGGATGCGCGACCAGAAACCGTGAACCTCGGTGACGTGCCACAACAGGTCGTCGGCCGTCCAGTCCGGACAGGTCGGAACCGGCGCTGACGGGTCGGCCTGCCGAATGGCCGTGACGAATCGGTCGGACTCGCCCGCGATGACTGCCAAGTGGTCGATCATTCTTCGACCCTAGTCGTGTCCGAGTGTCGGTGGGGGCCGGGCAGCCCTGAAAGACTGGCGGCGTGACTGCTTCGGGACTCCTCATCGCCGGCACCTCCTCCGACGCCGGGAAGTCGGTGGTGGTGGCAGGCCTGTGCCGGACGCTGGCGCGCCGCGGCGTCACGGTGGCGCCGTTCAAGGCGCAGAACATGTCGAACAACTCGATGGTGTGCCCCGACGGCGGCGAGATCGGACGCGCCCAGTACCTGCAGGCGCAGGCGGCCGGCGTCGAACCGACCACCGCCATGAACCCGGTGCTGCTGAAGCCGGGCACCGACCGGCGCAGCTTCGTGGTGGTCCGCGGGCAACCCGCCGGCACCCTGGAGGCCGGCGAGTACGCCACCGGACGAGCCCACCTCGCGACGTCCGCGTTCGCCGCCTACGAAGAACTCGCCGCCTCGCACGAGCTGATCATCTGTGAGGGCGCCGGCTCCCCCGCCGAGATCAACCTGCGCGCCGGCGACTACGTCAACCTCGGCCTGGCCCGACGGTTCGGACTGCCGGTCGTCGTGATCGGCGACATCGACCGGGGCGGCGTCCTCGCCTCGCTGTTCGGTACGTGGGCCCTGCTGGAGGCCGCCGATCGTGCGCTGTTGGCGTCCTTCGTGATCAACAAGTTCCGCGGCGACGCGGCCGTCCTGACCCCCGGGCTCGACGAGATCACCCGCCTCACCGGGGTGCCGTTCCACGGGGTCATCCCGTGGCTGCCCGACGTGTGGCTCGACAGCGAGGACACCCTCGACGTCGGCCAGTGGCGTGCGTCGACGGCGTTCGCACCCACCGCGTCCGATCGGCTGCGCATCGCCGTGATCAGGCTGCCGCGCCTGTCCAACGCCACCGATGTCGACGCGCTGGCCGCCGAGCCGGGCGTCGACGTGCTCGTCACCACCGACCCGGCCGTCTGCGAGACCGCCGACCTGGTCGTGCTGCCGGGGTCGCGCTCCACGGCGTCCGACCTGGCCTGGCTGCGCGAGCGCGGCCTCGGCGACGTGATCGCGCGCCGGGCCGCGCAGGGGCGTCCCGTGCTGGGCATCTGCGGCGGCTACCAGATGCTGGCCGCCGAGATCGAGGACGCCGTCGAGGGTCGCGTCGGCACCGTGCCCGGCCTCGGCCTGCTGCCCATCCGCGTCGCCTTCGGCGCCGACAAGGTGCTCGGACGCCCCACCGGCTCCTGGTGCGGGCATCCGGTGGACGCCTACGAGATCCATCACGGCATCGCCCACCCGCTCCCGGACGCCGTGGCGGAACCCTTCCTCGACGGCTGGGGGCTCGGCTCGGTGCAGGGCACGATGTGGCACGGGGCCTTCGAGAACGACGACTTCCGGCGGGCCTGGCTGGGCACGATCGCCGACGCGATCGGGTCGGATTGGCGTCCGGACGCCGCGGCGCCCGGCTTCGCCGAACGCCGCGAACGGATGCTCGACACGCTCGCCGACGCCCTCGAAGAGCACGTCGACATCGATGCCCTGCTCGCCCTCGCCCACACCAGGAGGACCGCCCCGTGATCTCCCGCATCCGCGTCATCGGCATCGGCACGGGCCACCCCGACCACCTCACCGGCCAGGCGATCCGGGCGCTCAACACCGTCGACGTGTTCCTGGTCGCCGACAAGGGCGAGACCAAGTCGGATCTGGTCGCCGCCCGGCAGGCCGTCTGCGACGCCTTCATCACGCCCGGACGCCGCTACCGGTTCGTCGAGGTGCCCGACCCCCGCCGCGGGCCCGACGCCCAGCGGGACGCCGCCGCCTACGACCGCGGCGTCCGGGACTGGCACGCGGCCCGGGTGGCCGCGTACGCCGACGTGATCGACACCCTCTCGGACGCCGAGCGCACCGTCGGATTTCTGGTGTGGGGCGACCCCGCGTTCTACGACTCGACGCTGCGGATCGTGGACGCCCTCCGCGAGCGGTACCCGGTCGATCACGACGTCATTCCCGGCATCAGCTCGGTGCAGCTGCTGGCGGCGGCGCACCGCATTCCGCTCAACCGGATCGGGGCGTCCATCCACATCACCACCGGACGCCGCCTGCTCGCCGAATACTCCCCCGACCTCGGCGACGTGGTCGTGATGCTGGACGGTCACCTCGCCTGCGCCGGCCTGGTCGAACGGCACCCCGACCTGGAGCTGTTCTGGGGTGCGCAGCTCGGCACCCCCGACGAAGTGCTGGTGCGTGGACGCCTCGCCGACGTGCTCGACACCGTGCGCCGGGTCCGCGACGACGTCCGCGTGCGGACCGGCTGGGTGATGGACACCTACCTGCTCCGGACGCCGGCCTGAGCCACGGCTCAGTCCTCGAGGTCACCCTCCACGTCGAGGTACACCTGCTGGAGCTGGGCCAGGAGGGCGGGGTCGGGTTCGGCCCACAGCCCCCGGTCGGACGCCTCGTGCAGCCGCTCGATCATGCCGTGTAGGGCCCACGGGTTGGCGTGCCGCAGGAACTCCTGGTTCTGATCGTCGAGCACGTACGTCTGTGCGAGCTGCTCGTACATCCAGTCGGGCACGACGCCGGCGGTGGCGTCGAAGCCGAACAGGTAGTCGACGGTCGCCGCCAGCTCGAACGCCCCCTTGTAGCCGTGTCGCCGCATCGCCGCGATCCAGCGCGGGTTGACCACCCGGGCCCGGAACACCCGCGCGGTCTCCTCGGTGAGCGTGCGGGTGCGGACGGCGTCCGGGGTGGTGGAGTCGCCCACGTAGGCGCGCGGGGCGCGTCCGGTGAGGGCCCGCACCGTCGCGATCATGCCGCCGTGGTACTGGAAGTAGTCGTCGGAGTCGGCGATGTCGTGCTCGCGGGTGTCGATGTTCTTGGCCGCCACCTCGATGCGGGCGTAGTTGCGTTCCATGTCGCCGCGCGCCGGGACGCCGCCCAGGCCGCGCCCGTAGGCGAAGCCGCCCCACGTGGCGTACACCTCGGCCAGGTCGGCGTCGTCGCGCCAGTTGCCGGCCTCGATCAGCGGCAGGATGCCGGCGCCGTACGAGCCCGGCTTCGACCCGAAGATCCGCGTCCGGGCGCGACGCTCGTCGCCGTGGTCGGCCAGGTCGCGGGCCACATGGGCGCGCACGAAGTTGTCGGCGTCCGGCTCGTCGAGCCCGGCCACCAGCGTCACTGCGTCGTCCAGCATCGCGATGACGTGGGGGAAGGCATCGCGGAAGAAACCCGAGATGCGGACCGTCACGTCGATCCGTGGCCGCCCCAGCTCGGCCAGCGGGATCGCCTCCAGACCGACGATGCGGCGCGACATCTCGTCCCACGTCGGCAGGACGCCGAGCAGCGCGAGCACCTCGGCGATGTCGTCGCCCGAGGTCCGCATCGCCGACGTGCCCCAGATCGACAGTCCGACCGAACGCGGATAGTCGCCGGTGTCGGCGAGGTGGCGGGCCAGCAGCGAGTCGGCCATCGCACGACCCGTCTCCCAGGCGAGCCGCGACGGGATCGCCTTCGGGTCGACCGAGTAGAAGTTGCGGCCGGTGGGCAGCACGTTGATCAGGCCCCGCAGCGGCGAACCCGACGGGCCGGCCGGGACGTACCCACCGTCGAGGGCGTGCAGCACGGCGTCCAGCTCGTCGGTGGTGGCCCGCAGGCGGGGCACCACCTCGTCGCAGGCGAACGTGAGGCTCGCCGCAACCCCGTCGTGGGGCGAGCCGAGGACGCCGGCGACGACCGCGGGGACGAGGGCGGCGTCCCACCCCGTCTCGGCGACGGCCTCGACCAGCGCGCGCGCCTGCGCCTCGGCGCGGTCGGTGGCGGTGCGGTCGGCGTCCGGATCGGTCAGGCCCAGCGCGACCCGCAGCCCGGGCACCGCCCCGACCGCGCCGGCGAACACCTGATTGGCGCGCAGCACGCTGAGCACGAGGTTCGTCAGCGCCTCGCCGGTGGGGGCCTCGCCGAGAGTGTGCAGCCCGTCGCGGATCTGGACGTCCTTCACCTCGCACAGCCAACCGTCGACGTGCATGACGAACTCGTCGAACGCGTCGTCGTCGGGTCGGTCGCTCAGCCCCAGGTCATGGTGCATCTGCGCCGCCGTGATCAGCGACCAGATCTCGCCGCGCAGAGCGGGCGCCTTCGCCGGGTCCATCACGGCGACGTTGCCGTACTCGTCGAGCAACTGCTCCAGGCGGGCGATGTCGCCATACGACTCGGCGCGCGCCATCGGCGGCACCAGGTGGTCGACGATCGTGGCGTGGGCGCGGCGCTTCGCCTGGCTGCCCTCGCCCGGGTCGTTCACCAGGAACGGGTACACCAGCGGCAACGAGCCGATGGTGGCGTCCGGGCCGCAGGACGCCGACAGGGCGAGCGTCTTGCCCGGCAGCCACTCCATGTTGCCGTGCTTGCCCATGTGGACGACCGCGTGCGCCCCGAACTCACGGGCCAGCCAGCCGTACACCGCCAGGTAGTGGTGGGTGGGCGGCAGGTCGGGATCGTGGTAGATCGCGATCGGGTTCTCGCCGAAGCCGCGCGGCGGCTGCACCAGGATCACCACGTTGCCGGCCCGCAGGCTCGCCGCCACGATCTCGCCGTCGGGGTCGGCGCCGCGCTGATCGACGAACACCGAGCCGGGTGCCTCGCCCCAGTGCTCGGTGACGGCCGAGACGAGGTCGTCGGGCAGCTCGCCCAGCCACCCGCGGTAGGTGGCCGCCGGAATCCGCACCGGCTGCCCGGTGAGCTGCTCCTGGGTGAGCCAGTCCTCGTCCTGCCCGCCGGCCGCGATCAAGGCGTGGATCAGCGCATTGCCCGCCGTCGTGTCAGGAGCCTCCCCGTCGACGGGTTCGAGGACACCGGTGCCCGGAATCTCCCCCGGCTCACCCAGGTCGTAGCCCGCGTCGCGGAGGCGACGCAGCAGCCGGATGATCGACACCGGCGTGTCGAGGCCGACGGCGTTGCCGATGCGGGAGTGCTTCGACGGGTAGGCCGACAGCACGATCGCCAGCCGCCGCTCGGCGGGCGGGATGTGCCGCAGCCGGGCGTGGTTGACCGCCAGCCGGGCCAGCCGTTGGCAGCGCTCGAGGTCGGGGTCGTAGTGCGGCAGGCCGTCGGCGTCCGTCTCCTTGAACGAGAACGCGACGGTGATGATGCGGCCGTCGAACTCGGGCACCGCCACCTGGGTGGCGACGTCGAGCGGGCTCATGCCGTCGTCGCTGGCCGCCCAGGCCGCGCGGGGCTGGGTGAGGCACAGGCCCTGCAGGATGGGTACGTCGAGCGCGGCGAGCGCCTGCACGTCCCACGCGTCGTCGTCGCCGCCCGCGGACGCCGTGGCCGGCCGGGTGCCCCCGGCCGCCAGCACCGTGGTGATCAGGGCGTCGTAGTCGCGCAGGTGCTCCAGCAGGTCGTCGGGCGCATCCCGCAGGCTGGTGACGTGAATCGGGACGCCGCGTCCACCGGCCGCGTCGATCGCGTCGGCGAGCGCCTCCACGTACGCCGTGTTGCCCGCCGCCTGCTGCGCCCGGTAGTAGAGGACGCCGATGCGCGGCCCGGACACCTCTGCGCGAGGCAGCGTGCCCCACAGCGGCTGTTCGACCGGCGGCTCGAACACGTCGCCGGTGAGCAGGATCGTGTCACACAGGAACGGGTGCAACTGGGCCAGGTTCTCGGCACCGCCCTGGGCCAGATACGTGTGCGCCTGCGCCGCCACGCCCACCGGCACGCTCGACAACCCCATGAGGGCGGCGTCCGGAAGCTGCTCGCCACCCAGCACGACGAGCGGCAGACCGCTCGCCCGCACCGCCTCGAAGCTCGCCGGCAGTGACTGCACCGAGCCGAGAAAGCGGAACACCACGATGTCGGCCCGCCCAAGCAGGGCGGCCAGGTCGGCGTCCGCGATGCGGGTGGGGTTCCCCCACAGGTAGCTGACCCCGGACGCCTGGGCGGCAGCCCGGGCCTGCAGCAGGTCGGTGTCGGAGGTCGACAGCAGCGCCACCGTGGGGCGAGCAGTCGCATCGGTCGGCGGGATGGTCGGCACGTCAACTCCTCGGCGGGGTGGTCGTCGCCCCGCGGTCGCCCGCCACCCTAGCGGCCCGACGCCGACGGTCGGGACGCCAGGACGCGGCGGCGGGACGCGGTCAGGCACGGCGTCCGGTTTGCCTACGATGAGCCCCGTGAACTCACCGATGCCGACCCGAACCGCCCTCACCGACGCCTGCCCCGGCATCGCCCGCCCGTTCCACGCCACCGACGGGTCGATCGTACGAATGCGGACCGGCGGCCGGCCGGTGCGTGTCGCCGCCCTCGCCGAGCTGCTGACCTGCGTGGCCGGCCAGGCGGACGCCCACATCCAGCTCACCTCCCGCGGCGCCCTGCAACTGCGCGGCCTGCCTGACCCGCTGCCCACCGACCTGCGCGAACGCCTCGCCGCCGTCGGGCTGCTGCCGTCGCCGACCCACGAACTGGTCCGCAACATCGTCACCTCCCCGCTCACCGGTCTGTCGGGCGGCCTCGTCGACCTGCGCGGGCTCGTCAGCGATCTGGACGCCGCCCTCTGCGCCGACCCCGACCTCGCCCGGCTGCCCGGCCGGTTCCTGTTCGCCCTCGACGACGGACGCCGCGACGTCATCGGCGAACGCTTCGACATCGCGGTGCTGGCCCTCTCGGACGCCGACGCGCTCGTGTTCGCCGGCACGGCCGGCCACGGCGTCCGGGTGCGTCTCGACGACGCCGTGGACGCCGCGCTGACCCTCGCCCGCGGGTTCCTGTCCGCCCGCGACGCGGGCGGTGGCACGGCCTGGCACATCGACGAGCTGCCCGAGCCCCTCGCGCCGGCGCTGGGCGCCGAACTCGCGGGAGGGCTCTCCGACGCGCTGGGGACGGGCGTCGCACCGGGGTCACCGCGTCCGGTCGGGGCGGTCGGCACGCACGCTGCGGTGGGTGTGCCGCTCGGGCTGCTGACGGCGCCGATGCTGGACGCGCTGGCCGCCGTCACCGACCGCGTGCTGGTGACGCCGTGGCGTTCGCTGGTGATCGAGGACGCCGCGTCCGACCTGCCGGCCCTGGCCGCGGGTGGGCTGGTCACCGACCCCGCCTCCCCGTGGCTGCGCCTCCACGCGTGCACCGGCTCGCCCGGGTGCGCGCGCTCCGAGATCGACACGCGCGGCCTGGCCCGCGCGTTGGCGCCACGATTGGCGTCCGGGGGGCGGCAGGTGCACGTCAGCGGATGCGTCCGCCGGTGCGGGACGCCTGCGTCCGGCCATGTCGACCTGGTGGCGCCGGCGTCGGTCGACGAGGCGCTCGCCGCGATCGCGGCCGCCCGGTGAGCCTCGTCCGCCCGACGCGGCGCTACGACTACGCCACCGACGGCCGCGACATCTACGTGCGGTCGTTCGCGACGATCCGGGCCGAGGCCCGGCTCGATCACCTTCCGGACGCCGCCCGCGTGGTCGCGGTGCGGATGATCCATGCCGCCGGTGACGTCGACCTCGCGGCGCAGATCGAGGTGCATCCCGACCTGGTCGCGAGCGCGCGCGGGGCGTTGGACGCCGGGGCGCCGATCTTCACCGACGCGCACATGATCGCCTCGGGGGTGACCCGGGCCCGGCTGCCGCGCGCCAACGACGTGGTGTGCCTGCTGCGCGACGAGCGGGTGCCGGGGCTGGCGCGCGAGTGGGGCACGACGCGGTCGGCGGCGGCCGTGTCGCTGTGGGGCGACCGGCTGGAGGGCGCGGTGGTCGCCATCGGCAACGCGCCGACAGCCCTGTTCCACCTGCTGGAGCTGATCGCCGACGGCGGCCCGCGTCCGGCGGCGATCGTGGGGGTGCCGGTCGGGTTCATCGGGTCCGCCGAATCGAAGGACGCCCTGGTCGCGAACCCGTTCGGCGTCCCGTGGCTCGTGGTGCACGGACGCCGCGGCGGGTCGGCGTTGGCGGCGTCGGCGATCAATGCCCTGGCCCGCGAGGAGGAACTGTGACGGCGTCCGGATGGTTGCGCGGCGTCGGGGTCGGCCCCGGCGATCCCGAGCTGGTGACGGTGAAGGCGGCCCGGCTGATCGGGCAGGCGGATGTGGTGGCCTTCCACAGCGGCGTCCGGGGCGACTCGATCGCGCGACGGATCGCGAGCACCTACTTCCGCGACGGCGTCCGGGAAGAGCTGCTGCGCTACCCGGTGACGACCGGATCGACGGACCATCCGCTCGGTTATCACGGACTGATGTCCGACTTCTACGACGAGTCGGCGGCCCGGCTCGCCGCGCATCTGGACGCCGGCCGGAACGTGGTCGTGCTGGCCGAGGGCGACCCCCTGTTCTACGGCACCTACATGTACCTGCACGACCGGCTGTCGGACCGCTACGACACCGCGATCGTGCCCGGGGTGACGTCGGTGAGCGGGTCTGTGGCGGCCGTCGCGACGGGGTTGTGCCGCCACGAGGACGTGCTGACGGTGCTGCCTGGCACGCTGCCAACGGACGAGCTGGCCCGCCGGCTGGCCGACACGGACGCCGCCGTGATCATGAAGCTGGGTCGGACGTTTCCCGCCGTGCGCGAGGCGCTGCGGCAGGCGGGGCGCCTGGAGCGGGCGGTCTACGTGGAGCGGGCGACGAGCGATCGGCAGGTGGTGCTGCCGGTGGCCGAGGTCGACGAGGCATCGGTGCCGTACATGTCCATGATCGTGGTGCCCGGTTCGGATCGGCGCGCCGACTCCGCCGGTCGGGCCGGGGTGGGCTCGGTGGGTTCGGTGGACGCGGTGGGTTCGGTGGACGCGGTGGGTTCGGACGCCGTGGCGGGCGAGGTCGTGGTGGTGGGGCTCGGTCCGGGACCGGACGGCTGGCTGACGCCGGAGGCGTCCGACGCTCTCGCGGACGTGTCGCACGTGGTGGGCTACGCGCCCTACGTGAACCGGGTGCCGCAGCGGGAAGGGCTGACGCGGCACGCGTCGGGCAACACCGTCGAGGTCGACCGGGCGCGTCACGCGCTGTCGCTGGCGGCAGCGGGCGAGCGCGTGGCGGTCGTGTCGGGCGGGGACGCCGGCGTGTTCGGCATGGCGTCCGCGGTGTTCGAGGCGGCCGAGGACGAGGCGTTCGTCGGCGTCCCGGTGCGGGTGCTGCCCGGGGTGACGGCCGCCCAGGCCGTGGCGGCCCGGGCGGGGGCGCCGCTGGGGGCCGACTTCGCGATCATGTCGCTGTCGGACCGGCTGAAACCCTGGTCGGTGATCGAGCACCGGCTCCGGTGCGCCGCCCGCGCCGACCTGGTGATCGCGCTGTACAACCCCGCATCTCGGACGCGGACCGAGCAGATCGCGATGGCGAAGGACGTGCTGCTGCAGGAGCGTCCACTGGAGACGGTCGTGGTGCTCGGACGCGACATCGGGCGTAGCCAGGAGTCGTTGACCGTGACCACGCTCGGGGAGTTCGACCCCGGCGTGGTGGACATGCTGACCTTGGTGATGATCGGTGCCTCCAGCACGCGGGTCACCGCGGGCGGCCGCGTCTGGACGCCCCGGTTTGTGTCCGTGGAGGCGTAGCTCCGCCCCGGTACGCCTACCCGGCCACGCCTCCGCCCAACGCGGCGACGAGCGAGTCGAGGTCGCGGGGGCCGGCCGTCACCCCCAGCCGCTCGGCGAGTTCCAGCACCCACGGACGCCGCAACCTCGCCCGGGCGACGAGGTCGGCGTCGCCCAGCAGCTCGACCGGACGCCCCTGCACCACATCGCCCGCATCCAGCACCGCGACGGCGTCGGCCCAGGCCAGCGCGAGGTCGACGTCATGCGTGGCGATCAGCACCGTGGTGTGGTGCTCCTCCAGCCGCGCGAGGGCGGCCAGCATCTCGTCGACGCCACCCAGGTCGAGCCCGGCCGTCGGCTCGTCCAACAGCAGCAGGCAGGGACGCATCGCCAGCGCCCCGGCGATCGCGACCCGTTTGCGTTGCCCGAACGACAGTTCGTGCGTCGGCCGGTCCGCCAGCCCAGTGATGCCGAGCAGAGCCAACGCCTCGGCGACCCGATCCCGCACCTCACCCTCGGCCAGCCCCAGGTTGGTCGGCCCGAATGACACGTCGCGGGCCACGTCGGCAGAGAAGAGCTGGTCGTCGGGGTCCTGCAGCACCAACTGCACGGACTGTCGGTGCGCGGTCAGCCCGGCCCGCGTGTGCCGCAGCACCTCGCCGCCGACGAGCACGTCCCCCGACGCCGGCCGCAACGCCCCCGACAGCACCCGCAGCAGCGTCGTCTTGCCCGACCCGTTCGCCCCGAGCAGCGCCGTCCGGGTGCCGGCGGGGATGTCGAGAGCGGCGTCCGACAACACCGGACGCCCCCCGAACCCGACGGTGACCCCGCGCGCCGCCAGCGACAAGTGCCCCACTACGACCGCCACCCCGGCACCGTCGACCCCAGCCACACCGACGCCGCGCACACCCCGACCAGCACGGCCACAGCCCCGACCAGGAACCGGATCGACACCCGCGGCGGCATCCCCAGCGTCGGCAGACTCCCCGTGTAGCCGCGACCGGCCAAGCCCTCCTCCAGGCGGCGGGCCCGGTCCCACGACCGGACCAGCAGCGTGGCGCACAGGGCGGACGCGCTGCGCAGCCCGGTGCGCCGGTCGCGGTAGCCGAGCCGGGCGGTCTGCGCCTCCCGGATCTGCCGCACCGTCGACAACAGCACGAACACCAGCCGGTACATCAGCCCCGCCACGTCGACGCACGCCTCCGGCACCCGCGCCCGCCGCATGCCGGCGAGCAGGTCGACCATCGGGGTCGTGGCGGCGAGCACGAACACGGCCAGCGTGCCGGCCACGCCGTGCGCCGCGACCGACACAGCGGCGTCCCGGCTCGCGTCGGTGATCGCCACCACCGGACCGCCCGCCCAGCTCACGCTCACCGCGACCGACGCGGCTCCGATCGCGATGAACAGCAGCGGCGCGCGCAGGCTGCGCGCCAGCAGCCCTGGGCGCAGCCGCGCCGGCCCGAGCAGCACGACCACCGACACGGCCGTCACCAGCACGCTGGCCGGCCACACCGGCAACACCAGCGCCGCGACCACGAGCCCCACCGACAGCACCGACTTCTCGGCCACGGACCGCCGCCGCCACGGGCTCTGCCACGCGGCGGCGTCGATCGCCAGGCTGCCGCTCACGCCTGCCCGGTCTCCGCGGCGGTGCCGGACGCCGTGGCCAGCTCGGCGCGCATCGCCTCGATGCGCCGCCGGGCCCTCAGCCCGGCGATGCAGTAGCCGACGACGATGCCGCCGATGCCGGCCTGCAGTGCGAACAGCCCCGACTCGATCTCGCCCGACGCGGGCTCGAAGAACGGCTCGAACCACGGCTGGTAGCCGGGATGCGACTCCCGAGCCACGACCACCGCCTGACTGTCGGCACCCACGAACGCCTCCTCGCCGGGAGCGACGGCACCGCGTCCGATCACGAACGCGACCGCGACCAGCGCGACGATGCCGAGCCCGAGCCCCAGGTTGATCAGGTGCTTCCTCATCGGGCCGCCCCCTCCGGGGTGAGGACGCCGAGCCGCTCCAGCTCCGGCCGTGCGACGCCGGCCAGCAGCCGCATCACCAGCACGCCCAGCAGCCCCTCGGCGATCGCCAGCGGAATCTGGGTGATGGCGAACACCCCGAGGAACTTGGCGATGCCGCCCGCGAAGCCGCTCACGGCGTCCGGGAAGGCGAGACCGAGCTGCACCGACGTGACGACGTAGGTGGCCAGGTCGGCCAGCGCGACACCGACGAACACGGCGGCCGTCCGGTTCACCCGGCGCAGGGCTGCGTACGCGCCGTAGCCGGCCCAGGGGCCGGCCACCCCCATCGAGAACACGTTGGCACCGAGTGTGGTCAGCCCGCCGTGGGCCAGCAGGAGGGCCTGGAAGAGCAGCACGATCGTGCAGAGGAAGGCCATCACGGGTGGTCTGAACAGGATCGCGCCCAGCCCGGTGCCGGTCGGGTGGCTCGACGATCCGGTGATCGACGGCAACTTGATGGCCGACAGCACGAACGTGAACGCGCCCGCCGCGCCGAGCAGCAGCATCGACTCGGGGCGCTCGCGGCGCTCCCTGACCACGGCGCGCGCACCGTGGATCACGAACGGGGCCGCCGCCACGCCCCAGGCGAGGGCGTGCAGCGGGGGGAGGAAACCTTCGGCGATGTGCATGGGAACTCCTGAGGATGACGCGTCCTGGTGGAAACAATCCGCGCCAGGCTCGTGTCTGACTCCCAGCCTGGCTGGTCACAGTGGCGCGACCGTCCCGGATTCACACCGGGTTCCGTGCGCTGGCGCAGTTCTTGTTGCGGAGTATGTCACACGGGCGTCGTCCGCCGGCCGGCGATCCGCGACCCGTACAGGTGCGACTCGACGAAGTCCTCGGCCGCGAGCGCCCAGCCCACCAGGATCACGGCGGCCTGCCGCAGGTCGGCGTCCTCGACCTGGTCGGCGATGTCGGCGAGGCGGCCACGCAGGATGAGCTGCCCCGGCTGCTCCGCATTCGCGACGACCACCACCGGGCAGTCAAACCCGTAGTCAACGACCAGTTGTTGGGCGATCTCGCGCATCCGGCGGATCGCGAGGTGCAGCACCAGCGTGGCCCGCGACTTCGCGAAGTGGGCGAGCTGCTCGGTCTCGGGCATCTTCGTCGACGCCTTCTGCGCCCGGGTCAGCACGACGGTCTGCGCCACCTCCGGGACGGTCAGCTCGCGGCCGATCAGCGCCGCGGCCGCCGCGTACGCCGGAACCCCGGGCGTGACGTCCCACGCGACCCCGGCCCGGTCGAGCCGGCGGGTCTGCTCGGCGATCGCCGAGTAGATCGACGGGTCGCCTGAGCAGAGTCGGGCCACGTCGAGGCCGCGGCGGTCGGCGTCCACGCAGTGGTCGATGATGGCGTCGAGGTTGAGATCCTGGGTGTCGATGCGCACCGCCTCGGGGGCGCAGTGGGCGAGCACATCGTCTCCGATGTAGGTGCCCGCGTAGAGGCACACCGGCGACTCGTTGAGGAGGCGGGCGGCGCGCAGGGTGAGCAGGTCGGCGGCGCCCGGGCCGGCGCCGATGAAGTGGACGGTCACGGGGTTCCTCCTGGGGTGGACGCGGTGGCCGGCCGAGTCGCCGACCACTGGGTGACGGCGCGGGCCGGCTTCCAGCCGTGGAACCGGCCGATGGGTTCGAGCTCGTCCAGCGCGATCCGCGTGACGTGGCCCCCGTGGACGCGGTGGGCGTCCAGCAGCAGCGCCTCGGTCTCGACGGTGACGGCGTGCGCGACGAGGCGTCCGCCACCCGGCAGCGCCGCCCAGGCGTCGGCGATCACGGACGCCGTGGCTCCCCCGCCGATGAACACCGCATCGGGCGCGGGCAGGGTGGGCAGGGCGTCCGCGATGGGCGACTCGACGACGGTCACGTCGGGGACGCCGAGCCGGGCCGCGTTGGCCCGGATGCGGGCGGCGCGGGCCGGGTCGCGCTCGACGGCGACCACCCGGTTGCGCGGATGCTGGCGGGCGAACTCGATGCCGACCGAGCCCGCCCCGGCGCCGAGGTCCCACAGCACATCGCCGGGCGTCGGGGCGAGGTGCGCCAGCGCCGCGGCCCGCACGACACGGCGACTGATCTGGCCGTCGTTGTCGAAGGCGTCGTCGGGCAGGCCGGGCGCGAGCGACCGTGCGGACGCCCCCGCGTCCAGTCGGCACTCGAGGGTGACCAGGTGCAGGCTGGGCGCGGGCCGGGGCGTCCAGTCGGACGCCGCGCCCGACGTCCGCGACTCCCGGTCGGTGCCCAGGTCGCCGAACACGGTCAGGGTGCTGGCCCCGTAGCCCTCCTCGGCGAGCAGCGCGGCGAGGCGGGCGGGGGCGTCCTCACCGTGGGTGAGCACGATGAGCCGGGCGCGTGGCGCGAGGTGGCGGCGCAGCCGGTCGTGGCGGCGTCCGACGAGCGTGACGACGTCGGAGTCCTCGGCGCTCCAGCCCAGCCGGGCGCGGGCCAGCGCGACCGACGAGACCGCCGGATGGATCCGAACGCCGTCGACGCCCACCAGGTCGACGATCGTCGAGCCGATGCCCGAGACGAGGGGGTCGCCGCTGGCGAGCACGACGCCGCGGCGTCCGGCCAGACGGCCGAGCAGGTCGGGCAGCGCCGGCCGCAGCGGCGACGGCCAGGCGATGCGCTCCTGCCCCGGGTCGGGCGGCAGCAGGTCGAGGTGGCGGCGTCCACCCAGCACCACCTCGGCGTCTGCCACGAGCGCCCGCTCGGCCGCGCCCAGCGAGGCCGGGCCTGCGGCGTCCACCCCCACGATCTCGATCACGCCCGCACCCTATCGTCGGCCCGCCGACCCGCCGGCGGTGTTCCGGGCCAAGGCCGGCCCGTGGCACCCGGACGCCGCCCGTGCGAGACTGCTCCTGGCGTGCGGAGAGGAATCCGGTGCGAATCCGGAGCGGTCCCGCCACTGTGAACCGCCGACTCAGGTCGGGGAAGCCAGGGCATCTCACCGCCACCTCGCGTCCGCCGGACGCGGCCGGTTCAACCCAAGCGGGCGAGGCACCCGCAGGAGGATCACATGACGCCCTCGGCACCCACCGCCGCACCCCAGCGGCACGCCCCCATCTTCCCGTTCTCTGCGGTCGTGGGCGCCGACGACATGGCGCTCGCGCTCATTCTCACCACCGTGTCGCCCGAGGTGGGCGGCGTCCTGGTCCGCGGCGAGAAGGGCACGGCGAAGTCGACGATGGTGCGCGGCCTGGCTGCGGTGTTGCCCCGCCAGGCGGTGGTGGCCGGCTGCCGGTTCGGCTGCGATCCGGACGCCGCCGACCCGTCCTGCCCCGACGGGCCGCACGAGTCGTCGGCGGACCGGGCCGACCGTGACGCCCGGCTCGTCGAGCTGCCGGTGGGCGCGACCGAGGACCGGGTCGTCGGCTCACTCGACCTGCGGCAGGCGCTCGGCCACGGCGTCACCGCGTACGAGCCGGGTCTGCTGGCCGCCGCGAACCGGGGCATCCTCTACGTCGACGAGATCAACCTGCTGCACGACCATCTGGTCGACCTGCTGCTGGACGCCGCCGCGATGGGTCGCTGCACGGTCGAGCGCGACGGCGTCTCGGTGTCGCACGCCGCGCGGCTGGTGCTGGTCGGCACGATGAACCCCGAGGAGGGCGAGCTGCGCCCGCAGCTCCTCGACCGGTTCGGCCTGACCGTCGAGGTGGCCGCGCCCCGCGACCCCCACCTGCGCGCCGAGGTGGTGCGCCGCCGCTTGGCGTTCGACGCCGACCCGGCCGGCTTCGCTGACCGCTGTGCCGACCAGCAGCGCGACCTGCGGCGCCGCATCGAGCACGCCCGCACACAGGTCGCGGCCGTCGAGTTGCCCGACGAGATGCTGACCACGATCGCCCGGGTGTGCGCCGGCTTCGAGGTCGACGGTATGCGCGCCGACATCGTGACCGCGCGGGCTGCCGTCGCCCACGCTGCCTGGGCCGGACGTGCGCGCGTCACCCGCGCCGACATCCGGGTCGCGGCCCGCCTGGCCCTGCCGCACCGGCGCCGCCGCAACCCGTTCGACGAGCCCGGGCTCGACGAGGATCTGCTCGACCAGCTCCTCGGCGACGACTCGCCCGAGCCCGACCCAGAGCCGGACCCCGAGCCTGATCGCGACCCCGATCCGGAGCCGGGGCCCGATCCGGACCCGCAGCCCCCGGCGCCGCGACCCGACGGCGATGACTCCGATGCCGTCGATGCACCCCGCGACCAGGCCCCGGAGCCGCCCCGAGATCAGCAGCCCCCGCCGCCCATCGACCCGGGTCCGCCCCTCGAGGCCGCGCCCGTGCCCGGCGGCGAGGCGCCGCCGGCGGCGTCCGGGACGCCGTACCGGGCGCGGCTGCTGGTCGCCAAGGGCACCGGACGCGGTGAGGACGGACGCCGCAGCCGCGCGATCACCTCGCGAGGCAAGGCCATCGGCTCAGCGCCCCGCGCCGACGGCGGGCTGCACCTGCCCGCCACCATCCGGGCCGCCGCGCCGCACCAGCACCGGCGCGGCCGCGAGTCCGGACGCCTCGTGCTCGACGCCGGTGACCTGCGCCGCTCGGTGACCCAGGGGCGCGAGTCGAACCTGATCCTGCTGTGCGTGGATGCGTCCGGCTCGATGGCGGCGCGGCGCCGCATGGAGGTGGTCAAGACGGCCGTCCTGTCGCTGCTGCTCGACGCCTACCAGCGCCGCGACAAGGTCGCGATGGTGACGTTCCGGGCGGCGTCCGCGACGGTCGCCCTGCCGGCGACGTCGTCCGTCGACGTCGCCGCGCGTCGCCTCGCCGACCTGCCTCACGGCGGCCGGACGCCTCTGGCCGAAGGGCTCACCGCGTCGGTCGAACTGCTGCGCCTGGAGCGCCTGCGCGACCCGCGCCGGCGTCCGCTGTTGGTCGTCGTCACCGACGGCCGGGCCACCTCGGGTCCGGACGCCGTCGCGCGGGCCCACCGCGTCGCGCACCACCTGCGCGTGGAGGGGGTCGACTCGGTGGTGATCGACTGCGAGACCGGACGGTTCCGAATGGGGCTGGCCGGCGTCCTCGCCACACAGTTGGGCGCCGAGCACGTGCCGGTCGATGAACTCGGCGCGGGCGCGCTGGTGGGCACCATTCGTGCGCACACCGAGGCGCGCACGATCCGCACGACACGAAAGGAAGTCGCCTGATGAAGGGCCAGCCCACGGTCGTCCCCGACGACGGCCTCACCACGCGGCAGCGCCGCAACCGACCGCTGCTGATCGTCCACACCGGCGACGGCAAAGGCAAGTCCACCGCCGCGTTCGGCCTGGCGTTGCGGGGGTGGAACCAGGGCTGGTCGGTCGGGGTGTTCCAGTTCGTGAAGAGCGCCAAGTGGCGCATCGGCGAGCAGACGGCCGTCGAGACCCTCGGCGAGCTGCACCGCGACACCGGACGCGGCGGCCCGATGGAGTGGCACAAGATGGGCGCCGGCTGGTCGTGGACCCGCAAGGAGGGCAGCGAGGCCGACCACGCCACGGAGGCCCGCGAAGGGTGGGCCGAGATCAAGCGTCGGCTGGCCGCCGAGACCCACGGCCTGTATGTGCTCGACGAGTTCACCTACCCGATGGCGTGGGGCTGGCTCGACGTCGACGACGTGGTCGATACCTTGGGCTCGCGGCCCGGTCACCAGCACGTCGTCATCACCGGACGCCGCTGCCCCGAACCGATCCTCGACCTCGCCGACCTGGTGACCGAGATGAAGAAGATCAAGCACCCGTTCGACGCCGGCCAGAAGGGCCAGCGGGGCATCGAGTGGTGACCGGCACCGTCCTGCCCCGGATCGTGGTGGCGGCGCCGGCATCCGGGCACGGCAAGACGACGGTGGCGACCGGGCTGCTGGCCGCACTGCGGCGGGAGGGCCTGGAGGCGTCCGGCTTCAAGGTCGGACCCGACTACATCGACCCGGGCTACCACAGCCTCGCCACCGGACGCCCCGGCCGCAACCTCGACCCGTTCTTGTGCGGTGAGGAGCTGATCGCCGGGCTGCTGCTGCATGGTGCGGCCGTCCCGCGCCCGAGCGATGTGGCCGTCATCGAGGGTGTGATGGGGCTGTTCGACGGCCAGATCGGCGCTGAGGGGTTCGCGTCCACAGCCCACGTCGCCGCGCTGACGGCGAGCCCGATCGTGCTGGTGCTGGACATCAGCCACACCTCGCGCACCGCAGCCGCCCTGGTCCACGGGCTGACCACGTTCGACCCGGGGGTGCGGCTGTCGGGGGTGATCCTGAACAAGGCCGCCTCGCCACGGCACACCCGCGAGGTGCGCGACGCCCTCGAGGCGACCGGGGTGCCGGTGCTCGGCGTCCTGCCCCGCGACGCCGGCATCGAGGCGCCGTCGCGGCACCTCGGCCTGGTGCCGGCGCAGGAACGCGCCGAGGCGTCCGCGACCATCGACCTGCTCGCCGCCCGCATCGCCGATCACGTCGACCTGCAGGCCGTGCTGCAGGTCGCCCACACTGCTGCACCACTACGGGGGACGCCGTGGGCGCCGGATACGCGCCCCCACGCGGACGGCGCCCGGCCCGTGGTGGCGGTCGCGGGTGGGCGGGCGTTCACGTTCCGCTACGCGGAGACCGACGAGGTGTTGCGGGCCGCTGGGCTCGATGTGGTGGTCTTCGACCCGACGACCGACACCGCCCTGCCCGACGGCACCGCCGGGCTGTACCTCGGCGGCGGATTCCCCGAGGTGCACGCGGCCGAACTCGCCGCGAACACGGCCCTGCTCGCCGCGATCGGCGACGCGGTGGCCTCCGGACTGCCGACGGTCGCCGAGTGCGCCGGCCTGCTGTACCTGTGCGACTCGGTCGACGGGCACCCGATGGTCGGCGCGGTGCCGGCGACGGCGTCCATGGGGCCGCGCCTGACCCTGGGCTACCGCACAGCGGTCGCCCCCGCCGACTCGCTGCTCGCCCCGGCCGGACGCCGCAGCGCCGGCCACGAGTTCCACCGCACCACGGTGACCGGGCTGCACGCGGCGTCCGCCCCGGCGCCTGCCTGGCTGCTCCACGGACGCGCCGACGGGTTCTCGCTCGACCCGGCCGGCACCGGCACGCCGACCCTGCACGCCTCCTACCTGCACACCCACTGGGCCGGCCAACCGCACCTCGCCCGCCGCTTCGTCGACGCCGTGCACGCCCGGGCGGCACGACCGTGAGCCCCGTCGACCTGCACCACCACGGCGACCGCGACGCGGCGCCAGGGCTCGTCGACCTGGCGGTCAACGTCCGCCTGCCCGGCCCGCCCGACTGGCTCGCCGCTGCGATCGCGGCCACCCTCGGCGACCTCGGCGCCTACCCCGACCCGCGCGCCGCAACCGCCGCCCTCGCGGCGCGGCACGGCGTCGACGCGGACGCCGTGCTGCCCACCTCCGGCGCAGCCGAGGCGTTCACGCTCGTCGCCCGCGGGTTGGGCGTGCGGCGTCCGCTGGTCGTCCACCCGTCCTTCACCGAGCCGGACGCCGCCCTCGCCGCCGCCGGCACCCCGGCGGCCCGGCACGTGCTGGAAGCGGCGTCCGGCTTTCGCCTCGAGATCGACCGGGTCGATCCGGACGCCGACCTGGTCGTGGTCGGCAACCCGACCAACCCGACCGGGGTGCTGCACCCGGCGTCCGCGCTGCGGCGCCTGCGGCGTCCGGGACGGGTGCTGCTCGTCGACGAGGCGTTCATGGACGCCGTGCCCGGCCAGCCCGAAACCCTGATCGGGACCGACCTGACCGGTGTGCTGGTGCTGCGGTCGCTGACGAAGACGTGGGGGCTCGCCGGGCTGCGCGCCGGCTACGTGGTGGGCGATCCGGCGCTGATCGAACGGCTGCGTGCCGTGCAGCCGCCCTGGTCGGTGTCGACGCCGGCGCTCGCGGCGACCGTCGCGTGCTGCAGCGAGCGGGCGGGGCGCGAGTCGGACGCCGCGGCGTCCGAGACCGCCGCCCACCGGGAGGTGCTCGTCGCCGCCCTGACCGACCTCGGCCTGCCGCCGGTCGGCGAGCCGCGGGCCGGCTTCGTGTTGGTCGACACGTCGTCGATCGGCCCCGAGTCGTTGCGTCCGGCGCTGGCCGAGCGCGGGTTCGCCGTGCGCCGCGGCGAGACCTTCCCCGGGCTCGGATCCACCTGGCTGCGTCTTGCCGTGCGCACGCCGGCGATCACGGCCGGGTTGGCGTCCGCGCTGGAGGAGATTCAGGCAGGGGCACGGGCGTGAGCCGCGGGGTCGGGATGGCGCTGGGGTGGCTCGCCGACCAGGCGTTCGGCGACCCGCGGCGCTGGCATCCGGTGGCGGGTTTCGGCCGGGTCGCCGGGTGGCTGGAGGCGCGGCTGTACGCGCCGCGGCACGCACCCGGGGTGGGGCACGTCGGCGTCCTGGTGGGCGCCGCCGCCGGGCTGGGGGTCGCCGCCGAGGCCGCGACACGCGGACGCCCCGTCGCCCACACCCTGACCGTCGCCGCCGCGACATGGGCGGTGCTCGGCGGGCGGTCGCTGGTGCGCGAGGCGCAGACCATCGACGGCCAGCTCGCCGCCGACGATCTGGACGCCGCCCGCCGCCAGGTGCGCCACCTCGTCGGCCGCGACACGACCGGCCTCGACGCCGACGGCATCGCCCGCGCCTGCATCGAATCGGTCGCCGAGAACACCTCCGACGCCGTCGTCGCGCCGCTGTTCTGGGGCGGACTGCTGGGCGTGCCGGGGCTGCTCGGCTACCGGGCGGTCAACACCCTCGACGCGATGGTCGGCCACCGCAACGCGCGCTACGAGCGGTTCGGCTGGGCCGCGGCCCGGCTCGACGACGTCGCCAACTGGGTGCCGGCCCGGGTCGCGGCCGGCGTCACGATGGTCGCCGGGGCGTCGAGGGCAAGGGCGGACGCCGCTTGGCGCGCCATCCGACGCGACGCCCCCCGGCATCCCAGCCCCAACGGGGGTGTGGTCGAGGCGGCGTTCGCCGGCGTCCTGCTGCGTTCGCTCGGCGGCACGAACGTGTACGGCGGCCGGGCCGAGGACCGCGGGGTGCTCGGCGACGGGCCGCAGGCGACGGCGTCCGACATCGGAGCCGCCGCGCGCCTCTCGCAGCGGGTGTCGCTGGGCGCGCTGGTCGTTGCTGTGGGGCTCAGCGGACTCGTTCAACGGCGTCGGTGACCGACTCGACCACCTCGACTCCCTGAGGCAGCGCCGGACGCCCGATCACGACCACCGGCACCCCCCGTTCGTGGGCCACGGCGAGTTTCGCCTCGGTGAGCGCCCCGCCGGAGTCCTTGGTGACGAGGACGTCGACGCGACGGTCGGCCATCAGGGTCCGCTCGGCCTCGGGGGTGAAGGGGCCGCGGGCGACGAGCACCTCCCAGGTGTCGGGGGCCTGCCAGTCGGGCGGGTCGACCACGCGGGCGAGGACGTAGCGGTCGGTCCAGCCCGCGTAGGCGGTGAGGCCCTGGCGTCCGGTGGTGAGGAAGGGGCGGCGTCCGAGGTGTTCGGCGGCTGCACGTGCGGCAGAGGCGTCCGAAACCCAGTGGAACGTGTCGGCCAGCGGGTGGCTCTGCCACCCGGGACGTTGCAGCCGCAGCAGTTGGCGTCCGGCCGCATGGCAGGCGGCGACGGCGTTCGCGGTGATCGTGGCGGCGAACGGGTGCGTGGCGTCGACGACGACGTCGAAGTCGCCCTCGACCAGGTAGGACGCCAACCCGTCGACGCCTCCGAAGCCGCCGACCCGGACCGGTCCGACGGGCAGGGCGGGGCGGGCGACGCGCCCGGCGAGGCTCGACTCGACGTCGATGCCGGCGTCCACGAGCGCGGCCGCGAGGGCCCGCGCCTCGCCGGTGCCGCCGAGGATCAGGACGCGGCGTCCGCTCGCCTTTGGGGTGTTCACCCTCGCTCCTCGGGCATGCGGATGTCCTCAACCCCCTTGTCAGGACGCCACCCCTTCCAGACCGGCATCCGGAGCCGACCCACCGACGTCCATACCCCGTAGGTCACCTCGCCGACGAGCAGGGGCTCCACCCAGTGGACGCCGCGAGCCTCGGCAGCCGGCACGGCGGCGACAGGGGCGTCCGGGATCTCGACGACGGAAAGCACCTCGCGGGCATCGGCCAGGGCACGCTCGGTGAAGCCGGTGCCGACACGTCCGACGTAGTCGAAGGCGCCGCCCTCGCCCGGCACGGCCATCAGCAACGCCCCGATCGTGCGGGCCCGGGCGTTCTCGCCGGGCGCCCAGCCGACGATCACGACCTCTTGGGCGAGCACGTGCTTGATCTTGATCCAGGTGTGGCCGCGGCGTCCGGGCTGGTAGACGCTGTCGGTGCGCTTCGCCAGCACCCCTTCGAGTCCGAGGTCGGCGCTCGCGGCGAGCGCGTCGTCGGCGTCGGTGCCGAGCACCGTCGACAGATGGACGCGCGTGCTGCCCGCCCCGATCAGCTCCGCCAGGATCGCCCGCCGTTCGTGCCACGGCGTCCGAATCAGCGAGCGCCCGTCGAGGTGCAGCACGTCGAACACCATGTACTGGGCGTGCCCCGGGCGCGCGCCACGGTTCTGCAGCAGCTCGAAGCTGGGGCGTCCGGCGTCGTCGAGGGCCACCACCTCGCCGTCGAGCACGGCGGTGTGGCCGGCGAGCAGGTCGGCGAGTTCGCGCAGTTCGGGGAACTCGCGCGTGTAGTCGAGCCCGCGCCGGCTGTGCAGCGCGATCGTGCCGTCGCCGACCGACGCGATCATGCGGTAGCCGTCCCACTTCACCTCGAACGTCCAGCCGTCGCCCTGCACGTCGGCGGCCGTGCCGGGCGTGGCGAGCATCGGTTCGATGGTGGGCAGGTGGACGGGTTCCTTCTCAGACGCCGCGTGCTCGGCCGCCGGGTCGTCCGCAGGCTGGGCCGCCGAGTCGTTCGCGGGCTCGGTGACCTCCACCCGTTCGGCACCCGGCGCCGGCACGGCGTCCGGAAGCAGCAGCCCCATCGGGTCACCGATGCTCGCCAGCCGCTCCAGCACTTCGTCGAACTCGAGCTGGCCCAGGCCGGGCTCGATCTCGTCCCAAGTGCGCGGGGCTGCGACGCACGGGTGGCTCCTGCCGCGCAGCGAGTAGGGGGCGATGGTGGTCTTGGCGCCGTTGTTCTGGCTCCAGTCGAGCAACACCTTGCCTTCGCGCGCCGACTTCTTCATGTCGCTCACGACCAGGTCGGGGTGAAGCGCTTCGAGCGAGCGGGCGATGTCGAGGGCGAGCCCGGACGCCTCATCGGACGTCATCGACCCGTCCAGTGCCGCGTACAGGTGAATGCCCTTGCTGCCGGACGTGACCGGCACCGACGCGAATCCGACCCCGTCGAGGACGCCACGCAGCAGGTGCGCCAGCTCGACGCACTGCTCCATACCGGCGCCGACGCCGGGATCCATGTCGAGCACGAGCCGGTCAGGGTTCTGGGGTGTCAGGTCGGCGTCCACCCGCCACTGCGGCACGTGGATCTCCAGCGCGGCGAGCTGCGCGAGCCACACCAGAGTGGCCGCGTCGTCGACCAGCGGATAGGTGACGCCGGCGTCCGAGTGTTGCAGGGTGACCGTCTCGACCCAGTCGGGTGCGTGCTCCTGGTTCTTGTGGAAGAACGGCTGGTGGGGGTCGGACGCCGTGCCCACCCCGTGTGGCCAGCGCTTGCGCGTGGCCGGACGCCGCCGCACGTGCGGCACCATCGCGTCGGCGACGGCCTGGTAGTAGGCGATGACGTCGCCCTTGGTGGTGCCGGTGTCGGGGTACATGACCTTGGCGAGGTTGGTGACGCGGACGAGCCGCTCCCCCACCCGCACCTGGGACCCCTGCTCAGCCATGGCCGGAGCCTAACCCGATGAACGCCGGGTGAGTGGACGCCGCCGCGGACGCCGGTCGCCTATCGTGGGGCCATGCCCGGATTCGCTGTCGCCCTGCTCGACGTCGACGGCACCCTGCGCAGCCACGACGACTGGAAGCCCGGCGCCCTCGACCTGATCGGGTCGTTGGGGCGGGCCGGCATTCCGATCGGGATGTGTTCGGGGCGGGCGGTCGACTCGCTGCGGATGATCGCCGCCGACCTGCCGGAGATCCGGTACGTCGTGGGCGGTTCGGGCTCGGCGGCGTTGCGCCGGGAGGGGGACGGGTGGGTTCCGCTGGCCACCCGACCGCTGCCGGACGCGTCGATCCGTCGGACCCTGGAGACGGCCGACAAGCACGGCTTCGAGGCGTGGGGGTTCACCCCAGACGCCTGGATCGTCGAGCGGGTCACCCCGAAGGTCGAGACCGACATCGCGATCACGGGGGCTCAGCCGACGATCGCGCCGCTGCGGGAGACCGCGGACATCGGCAAGATGCTGTTGCTCGCCGACACCGCCGAGAAACTGGCGCACGTGGAGGACCTGCGCGGGGACCCGGACCTGACGATCGTCGTGTCCGGCCCGGGGTACATCGACATCGTGCACGCCGACTCGGCGGCGACGAAGGGCGGCGACTTCGTGCTCGCCGACCTGGGGCTCTCGTGGTCGGACGCCCTCGCGATGGGCGACTACGAGAACGACATCGGCATGCTGTCGAAGGCCGCCGTCGGACTGTGCATGGCGCCGCTGACCACCGACCGGCTCGCGCCTGCGGCGTCCTGGCAGCGCCGTGCGAACTGCGCCGACCTCGCCGAGGCGAGGGCGTTTCTGGACGCCCTGGGCTGAGGTCCGACCCGGATGCCGTGACCCGACGCGCTGGTTCTGCCCCGGGGCCGTGGCCAGCTGACCTCGCGTTCCTGAGGACCTTCCCGCGGCCAAGGGGTCGGCATCGCCCCCGTCGCTGTTCCCGTCGCCCTTCCTTGGCCACCCTCGCCCGTGCCTGGGCTGCCGCGGCCGTCCCGGGCAGCCCGACTGCGATCTCCCGGCGACCGACATGGCGCACTGCAATCTGACGTGGCGCACCCAACCCGACGTGGCGAGCGGTACACCGCCCGCCACGTCGCGTTCAACGCGCCAAGACGAAACTCAGTGCGCCAAGACGGCCAGTCCGATGCGCCACGTCGGGCTCGGTCCGCCAAGACGCACGGTTCGGAGCGCCCGTGGGCTCGCCCAGGAGCCAGAGGGCAACAGGGCGAGGAGCGCCGAACGAGGCCCGCCGCCGCACCACCCGCAGCTCACTCCCCCGGGTACACGACCCCCACCTGACGCCGCAGTTCGTCGAGGGTTTCCATCACGGCCACGGTCTCATCGAGCGGCAGGAGCGGCGACTCGCGGCGTCCCTCGGCGACGAGAGTCGCGAAGTGCGCACCTTCGTGGCCGAGCCGCACGTCGGCGTCCAACCCACGCGGTTCGCTCTCGATGACGTCGCGGTCGCGGGTCACGAGCCGCACCGGGCCGGGTCCGTAGAAGGTGCCGGCCAGCTCCAGGCGTGCGTCTGGCCCGGAGATGCTCGCCGTCGTCGGCGTCCGGGACGCCAGCGTCGTGTTCACCACCGCCTGCGCCGGGCTGTCATAGGTGAGAACGGCCGACATCTGCCGGTCGACGCCGGTCTCGGTGAGCGTGCCGCGAGCGTGGACGCCGACCGGCGTCCCCAGCGCGAAGTGGCTGAACGAGACGGGGTAGACGCCGAGGTCGAGCAGCGCCCCGCCGGCCAGCTCGGGCGCGAACAGCCGCGACGCCGGGTTGAACGCGAACCACTGCCCGTGGTCGGCCGCCAGCGTCTCGATCGGGCCGAGGACGCCGTCGGCCAGCACCTGCCGGACGATGTCGTGGCGGGGCAGGACGCGCGTCCACATGGCCTCCATGCAGGTGACGCCGGCGGCGCGGGCGGCGTCCACCACTTCGCGCGCCTCGGCGGCGTTGCGGGTGAACGCCTTTTCGACGAGCACGTGCTTGCCGGCCGCGATGGCGGCGAGCGCGTGGGCGTGGTGTTCGCTGTGCGGGGAGGCGACGTAGACGGCGTCGACGTCGGCGTCCGCGAGCAGCGCTTCGTAGCCGACATGGGCGCGCTCGATGCCGAACCGGTGGGCGAACGCGGACGCCCGCTCAGCCGTGCGGGAACCGCAGGCCACCACCTCCTGCCGGGTGTAGGTGAGCAGGTCGGAGACGAAGGCGGACGCGATGTTGCCGGGCGCGAGGATGCCCCACCGCAGCGGAGGGGCGTCCATCGGGTCAGGGACGCGGCTGGCGGGGAGCGCGATCATGAGGTGCACCCTAATCGCGCGGAGTGCGCCGGGGGCAGAACGAGACGGACGCCGCCACCCGAGGGGTGGCGGCGTCCGGGATCAGCGGGTGCCGGTGACGAACGTCACTTGTCGTCGGCGTTGATCGCCTTGAAGGCGTAGCCGGCGGCGGCGCCACCGAGCAGGTTCGCACCGAGGAAGATCCAGATGTTGCTCCAGGCGGACAGGCCGCCGAGAGCTGCGCCGAAGGCGACGGCCGGGTTGAAGGCGCCACCCGAGATGCCACCGACGGCGACGGCGCCAGCGACGACGACGAAGCCGATGGCCAGGCCGTAGAACGAGTTGCCCTCGGTCTTCTTGCTGGTGGCGGTGTTCAGCACGACCCACACCAGGGCGAAGGTGAACAGGAACTCGACGATCAGGGCCGGGACGATGACGTTGCCGGCGAGGGCAGCGCCGGCACCCGCCTTGCCGGTGACGACGGTGCCGAGCCAGCCGCCGAGCAGGCCGCCGACGATCTGCGAACCCATGTAGGGCAGCAGCTCCTTGGCCTCGAGGCGTCCGCGGACGAACGCGCCGAGCGAGACGGCCGGGTTGAAGTGGGCGCCGGAGATGTGGCCGCCGGCGTAGATCATGACCATCAGCGAGGCGCCGATGGCGAGGGGGGCCAGGGCGGCCTCCGAGAGCACCGACGTGGCGACGGTGAAGACGAGGAAGAAGGTGCCGATGAACTCGGACACGTACTTGCGCATGTGGTGTTGCGATTGGCTTCCCACTAGTTCTCCGGACTATATTGATCGAGGTTCGAGAGGCGACGGTCCTGGGCGATGGCGCTCGGGACGGTATCGGGCCGTCGCGCTCGGAGCTGCACACGGGCGGTGCGCTCGGATGGCGCGCGGGCGGGCCCGTCCGCGGCATCCAAGATCCGCTCCCCCTACTTCCCGCTGCGCGTCGTTCCTTCCCGCTGCGCGTCGTCCCTTCCCGCTGCGCGTCGTCCCTTCCCGCTGCCCGACGTTCCCAACGCCCGCTCTACAGGGGCAGCTTCGAGAACGACCAGCAGCAGGAACTCACCAACGGCAGCGGGAACTCAGGACGAGCAGCAGGAACTCACCAACGGCAGCGGGAACTCAGGACGAGCAGCAGGAACTCACGACCAGCAGTAACAACCCATCCGACGCCTGCCTACGATCCGCTCCGCCCGCCCAAGGCCCCCGGCGGCAGACCAACCCTGGGTTTGGCGAAGGGTGCGCTCCGACCCCCACGCCCCACCAGCAGCAACCTCTCCCGGCGTCCCAGATCCTCTCCCCCACTTCCCGCTGCGCATCGCTCCTTCCCGCTGCGCATCGTTCCTTCCCGCTGCGCATCGTTCCTTCCCGCTGCGCATCGTTCCCAACGCCCGCTCTATAGAAGCAGCTTCGAGAACGACCAGCAGCAGGAACTCACCAACGGCAGCAGGAACTCAGAACGGCAGCAGGAA
>RRZT012915717.1_pt1 | contig 34953 bp, 35 predicted proteins | sample 2165551 | NCBI WGS metagenome assembly RRZT01 (sample SAMN10456910, study PRJNA506462) | wastewater metagenome | biome: wastewater; feature: sludge; material: wastewater sludge; isolation source: wastewater sludge with Escherichia coli K12::gfp cells carrying plasmid... | place: USA: Moscow, Idaho...
GAAGACCATGAGCGCTGGGAGGCGCACCGCCAGGCCCGGCTGGTGGAGGGCGAGGGCGGCGGCCTGAGCTTTGATGCGCTGTTCGAGCGCCTGGACCAGCTCGGCGCCGAGGCCGACGAGCGCGGCCAGCAGATTCTGGAAGCCGTGTACGACTATGCCGAAAGCATTGCCCCCGGCATGGAGTGAGGGCGGCGCGCCGCTGCAGGCGCTGCACGCCTTCGTGCGCCGCCACCCGCGCCTGTTCGTGATCACCGGCGCGGGCTGCAGCACGGCGGCCGGCATTCCCGACTACCGCGATGCCAATGGCGACTGGAAGCGCCCGCAGCCCGTCAACTACCAGGCCTTCATGGGCGACGCGGCCACGCGCCGGCGCTACTGGGCGCGCAGCCTGCTGGGCTGGCCGGTGATGGCTGGCGCGCGGCCCGGTGCGGCGCACCAGGCGCTGGCGGCCCTTGAGGGCGCGGGCCGCGTCGAGCTGCTGCTGACCCAGAACGTGGATGGCCTGCACCATGCAGCGGGCAGCCAGCGCACGCTGGATCTGCATGGCCGCATCGACACCGTGCGCTGCATGCATTGCCATGCGCGCAGTCCACGCGCTGCCCTGCAGGCCGAGCTGCTGCGGCGCAACCCCGGCTGGGCGGCGCTGCGCGCGGGTGCCGCGCCCGATGGCGACGCCGATTTGGAGGGGCGCGACTTTTCCGGCTTCGACGTGCCAGATTGCGCGCAATGCGGCACCGGTTTGCTCAAGCCCGACGTGGTGTTCTTTGGCGAGAACGTGCCGCGCGAGCGTGTCGAAGCGGCCCATGCGGCGCTGGCGCGAGCCGACGCCGTGCTCGTCGCCGGGTCGTCGCTGATGGTGTATTCGGGCTTTCGCTTCGTGCAGGCGGCAGTCGATCGCGGCCTGCCGGTGGTGGCCATCAACCAGGGCCGCACACGCGCTGATGGCCTGCTGGCGCTGAAGCTGCAGCAGGATGTCGGCCAGACCCTGGTGGACTTGGCGCATCAACTGGGGGTGGCGGTGAGCCGTTGGCAGTCGCCGGTGATTTCGGGCTCTTGATACTTTCTTGATGCCCACCCCACGAATCTTTGCCACGCCTTGAAGCGCCCATTTCTACGATGCCTTCATTGACTTGAAGGAGGTGGAAATGACGAATGCAAAGCCCTGCCAACGGGGCCGCGGGGAGGGCGCATGACCGGCCTGACCCTGATCCATGCCCTGGCCGGCGCCTTGGCGCTGGGGCTCTTCGTGTACCTGGGCTACGCCTTGCTGCGGCCCGAGAACTTTTGAACCGGAGGCGCCCTGTGCAAGACCTTCTGTTCATCGGCCTGTCGGCCCTGTTCTTCTGCGCCACGGCGGCACTGGTGCTCGCCCTGCGGCGGCTGTGAGGGGGAGCCATGGAACTCATAGCCCTCGAATTCATCCTGGTGCTGGCCGTCATGACGGGCCTGGCCTGGCCCATGGGTCGCTGGCTGGCGCGCTGCTTTGACGGCGGCACCGACGACACCCACTGGGCGCCGGAGCGCCTGTCCTACCGCGCGCTGGGCGTTGATCCGTCCGAGCGCATGGGCTGGGCGCGCTACGGCCTGGCGCTGCTGCTGTCCAACGCCGCCATGATGCTGCTGGGTTATCTGCTGCTGCGCCTGCAGGGCTGGCTGCCGCTGAACGATCTGGGCAACGCGGCGCAGGCGCCCGATCTGGCCTTCAACACCGCGGCCTCCTTCATCACCAACACCAACTGGCAGTCCTATGGCGGCGAGGGCAGCCTGTCCAACGCCACGCAGATGCTGGCCATCACGTTTCTGATGTTCTGCGGCGCCACGGCGGGCGTGGCGGCAGCGGGCGGCTTCATCCGGGCGCTGGCGCGCGCCAGCAGCCAGGACATGGGCAACTACTGGGTGGACTTCATGCGCGTGCTGTGGCGCGTGATGCTGCCGCTGTGCTTTGTCATGGCGCTGGTCTATGTCTGGCAGGGCATGCCGCAGACCCTGGCCAGCGATGTGGTGGCGACCACGCTCGAAGGCGCGCAGCAGCAAATCATTCTGGGCCCGGTGGCCAGCTTCGAGACCATCAAGCACATCGGCACCAACGGCGGCGGTTTCTTCAGCATGAACGCCGCGCACCCGTTCGAGAACCCGACGCCTTTGAGCAATGTGCTGCACATCCTGTCCATGCTGCTGATTCCGTCGGCGCTGACGGTGACCTTTGGGCTGATGCTGGCGCGCAGGAAGCAGGGTTGGGTGTTCTTCGGCGCCTTCCTGGTGATGTTCATCGGCTTTCTGGCGCTGGTCTTTGGCGCCGAGCAGGCGGGCAACCCGCTGCTGGCGCGCGCCGGGGCCGATCAGGTCATGAGCAGCGCCCAGCCCGGCGGCAACCTGGAGGGCAAGGAGCTGCGCTTTGGCATTGCCGACACGGCGCTGTTCGTGGCGACGACCACGGCGGCCACCACCGGCTCGGTCAACGCCATGCACGACTCGCTCACGCCCATGGGCGGCTTCGTGCCGCTGGCGCAGATGATGCTCAACTGCGTCTTCGGCGGCGACGGCGTGGGCTTCATCAACCTGATCCAGTACGCCATCCTCACCGTGTTTCTGGCCGGCATGATGATCGGCCGCACGCCCGAATTTTTGGGCAAGAAGATCGAGGCGCGCGAGATCAAGCTGGTGATGCTGTCGGTGCTGGCGCACCCGGCCTCCATCCTGGGCTTTACCGCCCTGGCCAGCCTGTGGCCGGATACGGCGGCGAGCCTGGCCAACCCCGGCGCGCACGGCTTTTCGGAGGTGCTCTACGCCTACACCTCGGGCACGGCCAACAACGGCTCGGCCTTTGCCGGGTTGAATGCCAACACGCCGTTCTTCAACACCACCATAGGCCTGGCCATGCTGGTGGGCCGCTACCTGACGCTGCTGCCCATGCTGGCCGTGGCCGGGTCGCTGGCGGCCAAGAAGACCGTGGCTGATGGCCCGGGCACCTTTCCTACTGCCACGCCGCTGTTCATGGGCCTGTTGGTGTTCGTGGTGCTGGTGGTGGGTGGCCTGACCTTTTTGCCGGCCCTGGCCTTGGGTCCGGTGGTGGAGCAGCTGCAAATGCTGCAACCCTGAACAGGGATTGAGGATGCATTCGTTTTTTATAGCGTGTTCGGCGGCATCAGCATGACTTTTCGGCTGTTTCTCCCTCTCCCGCTGGCGGGAGAGGGCAGGGGTGAGGGGTGTAGCGGTGGGCACGGCTCCCAATTACCCCCTCACCCCCACCCTCTCCCCCAAGGGGGCGAGGGAGTTAAGACCGGCGCCACACAAGCGTGGCGTGCTATCGAAAACGTTAGCTTGTCCGCAAGGCGATCAGGGAGAAGCTTCATGAATACCGTACCTATTTCCGCCCCAGCGCTGCCGGCCACGGCCTCGCCGCTGCGGGGCTTGCTGGGGCCTTGCCTGCGCGGCGCCTTGTTCGTGCTGCTCATCACCGGCGTGGCCTATCCGCTGGCCACCACCGGCGTGGCGCAGCTGGTGCTGCCGCAGCAGGCCAATGGCAGCCTGGTCGAGCGCGGCGGCGCGGTGGTCGGCTCCGCCCTCATCGGCCAATGGTTTGAGGGCGCGGCCTACTTTCACCCGCGCCCCAGCGCCACCACCGCGCCCGATGCGCAGGACGCCAGCAAGAGCGTGGCCGCGCCCTACAACGCCGCCGCGTCGCTGGGCAGCAACCAGGGGCCGACGAATCCGGCGCTGATCGCCAACGTGCAGCAGCGCGTGGCCGCTTATCGCCAGGCCAATGGCTTGGCTCAGGACGCCAGCGTGCCGGTGGATGCGGTGACGGCCTCGGCCTCGGGGCTTGACCCCCATATCTCGCTGGCCAACGCGCAGCTGCAAGCCGCGCGCGTGGCCCAGGCGCGTGGCCTGGCTGTGGCACGGGCGCAGCAGCTGGTGCAGCAGCACACCGAAGGGCGTGTGCTCGGCCTGTTGGGCGAGCCGCGCGTGAACGTGCTGCGCCTGAACCTGGCGCTCGATGCCCTCAAGGCCGGCAAGGAGTGAACATGAACGACAAGAAAACGCTGCCGCTGTTCGATCGCGACCTGGCCGGCCAGGCGCTGCGCGATGCGCTGCGCAAGCTCAGCCCCCGCGCGCAGTGGCGCAACCCGGTGATGTTCGTGGTCTATCTGGGCTCCATCCTCACCAGCGTGCTGTTCATCCAGGCGCTGGGCGGCGCGGGCGAGGCGCCGGCCGGCTTCATCCTGGCGATTGCGCTGTGGCTGTGGTTCACCGTGCTGTTCGCCAACTTTGCCTAGGCGCTGGCCGAGGGTCGCAGCAAGGCGCAGGCCGCGTCCTTGCGTGGGCTGAAAAAACAGACCTGGGCGAAGAAGCTCAAGGCCGGCCCCTACGAAGCCGCGCACGCACGCAGCGAGTTGAGCTGGACGCCGCTGGAGGCCGACAGCCTGCGCAAGGGCGACATCGTGCTGGTCGAGGCCGGCGACGTGATCCCGGCCGACGGCGAGGTGATCGACGGCGTGGCATCGGTGGACGAGTCGGCCATCACCGGCGAATCGGCGCCGGTGATCCGCGAGTCGGGCGGGGACTTTTCGGCGGTGACCGGCGGCACGCACGTGCTGTCGGACTGGATCGTGCTGCGCGTGGCGGCGAACCCGGGCGAGACCTTCGTCGATCGCATGATCGCCATGGTGGAGAACGCCAGCCGCAAAAAGACGCCCAACGAGATCGCGCTCACCATCCTGCTGGTGGGCCTGACCTTGGTCTTCCTGCTGGTCATCGTCACGCTGTGGCCGTACTCCAGCTTTGCCGTGGACCAGGCCGGTACGGGCCGCGTGGTCAGCATGACGGTGCTGGTGGCGCTCTTGGTGTGCCTGATACCGACGACCATCGGCGGCCTGCTGTCGGCCATCGGCGTGGCCGGCATGAGCCGCATGATGCAGGCCAATGTGATCGCCACCTCGGGCCGCGCGGTCGAGGCCGCCGGCGACGTGGATGTGCTGCTGCTGGACAAGACCGGCACCATCACCCTGGGCAACCGCCAGGCCAGCCACTTCATCCCGGCGCGCGGCGTGAGCGAGCAGCAGCTGGCGGATGCGGCGCAACTCGCCTCGCTGGCCGACGAAACGCCCGAGGGCCGCAGCATCGTCGTGCTGGCCAAGCAAAAGTTCAACCTGCGCGAGCGCGACGTGGAAAAGCTGGGCGCGCAGTTTGTGCACTTCACGGCGCAGACGCGCATGAGCGGTGTCGATCTGGCGGGCGGGCGCGTGATCCGCAAGGGCGCGTTTGATGCCGTGCGCCGCCATGTCGAGTCGCTGGGCGGCAGTTTTCCGGCCGAGCTGCAACAGGCCGTCGAGGAGGTCTCGCGCCGGGGCGCCACGCCGCTGGTGGTGGCCGAAGGCGCGCGTGCGCTGGGCGTGGTGGAGCTCAAGGACATCGTCAAGGGCGGCATCAAGGAGCGCTTTGCCGAGCTGCGCCGCATGGGCATCAAGACGGTGATGATCACCGGCGACAACCGCCTCACCGCCGCGGCCATCGCCGCCGAGGCCGGTGTCGATGATTTCCTGGCCGAGGCCACGCCTGAAGCAAAACTCGCGCTGATCCGCGACTACCAGGCTAAAGGCCAGCTGGTGGCGATGACGGGCGACGGCACCAACGACGCCCCCGCGCTGGCCCAGGCCGACGTGGCCGTGGCCATGAACACCGGCACCCAGGCGGCAAAAGAGGCCGGCAACATGGTGTACCTGGACAGCAACCCCACCAAGCTGATCGAGATCGTCGAGACCGGCAAGCAGATGCTGATGACGCGCGGCTCGCTCACCACCTTCAGCATCGCCAACGACGTCGCCAAGTACTTCGCCATCATCCCGGCGGCCTTCATCGGCACCTACCCGCAGCTGGCCGCGCTCAACGTCATGGATCTGGCCAGCCCGTCCTCGGCCATCTTGTCGGTGGTGATCTTCAACGCGCTCATCATCGTGTTCTTGATTCCGCTGGCGCTCAAGGGCGTGAAGTACCGCGCCGCCCCCGCAGCTGCGCTCTTGCGGCGCAATCTGCTGATCTACGGCCTGGGCGGGCTGGCCGTGCCCTTTGTCGGCATCAAGCTGATTGATGTGCTTGTTTCGGCATTTGGCCTTGTTTAGTAAGCGTCAGCAGCTATTAAACAAATAGTGAAAAGGAGCGTGCCATGGATATGCAGAGCTGGCGTGACATGCTGGCCGCCGCATTGGCGCTGGCGGTGGTCGTGCTGCCGCTGGCGCTGGCGCGTTGGCTGGTGCGCAGGCGCAGCGATGCCCGCGCAGGCAATGAAGTCGCGCATACCATAGACCATGACCAGCACCCACCCCGTTGACGCCGACGACCTGCGCCCCGACCCCGACGCACTGCTGGCGCGCGTGCAGCAGCAGGAGGCGCAGGCGCGGCGCGGGCGTTTGAAGATTTTCTTTGGCGCATCGGCCGGTGTGGGCAAGACCTACGCCATGCTCAGCGCCGCCCACGCGGCGCGGGCGCAGGGGAGCAGCCTGGTCGTCGGCCTGGTGGAAACCCATGGCCGCGCCGAGACCGAGGCGCTGCTGGCCGGTCTGCCGCTGTTGGCGCTCAAGGAGGTGCCCTACCGCGATCGCGTGCTCAAGGAGTTCGACCTGGACGCCGCGCTGGCCTTTGGCGCCGCGCACGCGGGTGGTGCAGGTGGTGCCGAGGCCGAGGCGCCGCTGGTGCTGCTCGACGAGCTGGCGCACAGCAACGCCCCGGGCTCGCGCCACCCCAAGCGCTGGCAGGATGTGGAGGAGCTGCTGGCCGCCGGCATCGACGTCTGGAGCACGATGAACGTGCAGCACCTGGAGAGCCTGAACGACGTGGTCGGCGGCATCACCGGCGTGCGCGTCTGGGAGACGGTGCCCGACACCCTGTTCGACGCCGCCGAGGAGGTGGTGGTGGTGGTGGATCTGCCGCCCGATGAGCTGCTGGCGCGCCTGGCCGCGGGCAAGGTCTATGTGCCGGAGCAGGCGCAGCAGGCGGCGGCCAATTTCTTTCGCAAGGGCAACCTGATCGCGCTGCGCGAGCTGGCGCTGCGCCGCACGGCCGACCGGGTGGACACGCAGATGCAGGACTGGCGCCGCGCGGCCCAGGGCGGCGCGCTGGGCCAGCCGGTATGGGCCACGCGCGATGCGCTGCTGGCCTGCATCGGCCCGGGTGAAGGCGGCGAGGCGGTGGTGCGCAGCACCGCGCGCCTGGCCACGCAGTCCGATCTGCCCTGGCATGCGGTGTTCGTCGATGCGCCGGCGCAGCAGCGGGTCGATCCGGCGGCGCGCCAGCACGCGCTGCGCGCGCTCAAGCTGGCGCAAGACCTGGGCGCCATGACGGCCACGCCCACGGGCATCGGCGTGGCGCAGGCGCTGGTGCGCTATGCGCGCGAGCACAACCTCTCGCGCCTGGTGCTGGGGCGGCGCCAGGGGCGCAGGCGCTGGCGCCTGTCGATGACCGAGCGCCTGGCCGACCTGACCCCGGACATGGATGTGTTGCAGGTGCCGCTGCCCCCCAAAGCGCATGGGCGCCAGCGCCCTGCCGACGCGCGGGCCAAGAAGCCGTACTGGCCGGGTTACCTCGCCGCCACCGGTGCCTGCGCCCTGGCGGCGCTGCTGGCCGGGGCGCTGCACGGCGTGCTGGAGCTGACCAACATCGTCATGCTGTTCCTGCTGTCGGTGGTGGGCGTGGCGCTGCTCTTTGGACGCGGGCCGGCCACGCTGGCGGCGCTGCTGGGCGTGGCCATGTTCGACTTTTTCTTCGTGCCGCCGCGCATGTCCTTCAACGTCAGCGACGTGCAATACCTCATCACCTTTGCCGTGATGCTGGTGGTGGCGCTGGTGATAGGGCAGCTCACCGCCGGCCTGCGCGCCGAGTTTGCAGGGCCGCGACGTGGCGGTGCGCCTGGCCCCCGAGGTGCCGCTGCTGCACCTGGACGCGGCCCTGTTCGAGTGCGTGCTGGTGAACTTGCTGGAAAACGCCGTCAAGTACACGCCGGCGGCCACGCCGCTGCAGATCGCCGCCGAGCCGCAGGGCGAGGCCGTGCGCATCACCGTGGACGACGAGGGCCCCGGCCTGCCGCCCGGCAGGGAGGAGGCGGTGTTTGAAAAGTTTGAGCGCGGCAGCAAGGAGGCGGCCGCGCCCGGCGTGGGCCTGGCGATCTGCCGCGCCATCGTGCAGGCCCACGGCGGCCGCATGCATGGCGAGAACCGCATCGTCGATGGGCGCGTGGCGGGCGCGCGCTTCGTCATCACCTTGCCGCGCGGCGAGCCGCCGCAGGACGATGGCAGCCAGGCGGCAGTGCTGCCCGACAATGCGATGCCTTGAACGAACCACGCATCCTGATCGTCGAGGACGAGGCCAATATCCGCCGCTTCGTGCGCCTGACCCTGGCCGCCGAGGGCTACGAGGTGTTCGAGGCCGCCAGCCTTGAGCGTGGCCTGATCGAGGCCGGCACGCGCCGCCCCGACATGCTGGTGCTGGACCTGGGCCTGCCCGATGGCGACGGCATCGACCTGATCCGCGACCTGCGCGCCTGGTCACAGGCGCCGGTGATCGTGCTGTCGGCGCGCAGCCGCGAGGACGACAAGATCGCTGCCCTGGACGCCGGGGCCGACGACTACCTGGTCAAGCCCTTTGGCGCCGGCGAGCTGCTGGCGCGCGTGCGCGCGCAGCTGCGCCGCTGGCAGGATCGCACCGCCGATGGCGCGCCGCAGATTGCGTTTGGCGACGTGGTGGTGGATCTGGTCAAGCGCAGCGTCACCCACGCCGGCGACGCACTGCACCTGACACCCATCGAATACCGCCTGCTGGTGCATCTGGCGCAGCATGGCGGGCGCGTTCTGGCGCATTTGCAACTGCTGCAGGCCATCTGGGGCCCGGGCCACAGCGAAGACACGCACTACGTGCGCGTGCACATGGCCAATCTGCGTAAGAAGATCGAGGCCGACCCGTCGTGCCCGCGCCACCTGCTGACCGAAGCCGGCGTGGGCTACCGCTTTGTCATGTCCGAGTAGCCCGGGTCAATTGGGCGCCAATGCCCGGGAGCGACGTCAGAAATCGGCCACCAGCGATACGCGCGCGTTGCGCCCTGGCTGGGTGTAGGCGTCGATGGTGGTGGACGCGGCCGGCTGGCCATAGACGTCGGGCCAGATCCAGTATTTGCGGTTGGTGAGGTTGTTCAGTGCCAGGTTGACGCGCACGGCCTTGGTGATGCGCCATTGCGCACCCAGGTCGAGCGTGGTGGCAGATGGCGTGGCAAATTGGGTGGTGCCGGCCTTGTTGTTGCCGATGGAGACCAGGTCGATGTCCTTGTCCTTCTTGGCCGCGTAGTGGCGCAGGTCGGCGTACACGCTCCAGGGCGCGGTGTCGTAGCGCAGGCCCAGGGCAATCTGCATCGGGGTGATGGAGTTCAGCGGCTGGTCGGTGGTCTTGTCGGTACCCCGTGCCTGGCCATAGGCGAAGGTGTTGTGCAGTCGCCCGGGGCCGACGCTGCCCCAGTCGTAGCCGCCCTTGAGCTCGAAACCGTGGATGCGCGCGCGCGCGATGTTCACGGCCTGGAAGGTCTGCTGCGTGGCGGTTTTCTGGATCAGGCGGGCGTCTTCGATGAGGTTGGAGTAGCGGTTGGCAAAGCCCACCAGATCCACGCTCAGGCGGTCGAAGCGCCCGCGCACGCCCAGCTCAACCCCGCGGCTGCGCTCGGGCTTGAGGTCGGGGTTGGCGATGATGATGTTGGTCACGCCCAGGGCCACGGCCTCGAAGCGGTCATTCACCTGGCCCGCCTCGGGCGCGCGGTAGCCCGTGGCGTACTGGCCAAAAATGCTCCATGCGGGAGTGGCACGGTACAGCACGCCCAGCTTGGGCAGGGCTGCGGAGCCCGACAGCGACTTGCCGGGCTGGGGGGCAGGCGGGTAGTACAGGTTCTGGCTGGTCACGTCGATGGCGAAGTGGTCTATGCGCAGGCCGGGGGTGATGGTCCAGTCGCCATACACCGTCTCGTCCTGCAGGTACAGCCCGCTGCTGGTCTGGCGCGTGTCGGGAAAGCGCTTGAGCGGAAAGCTCTCGGGCGGCAGCGGGGCCTGGCCGTCGTACAGGTTGGTGATTTTGCTGCGCACATGGTCCAGGCCATAGACGATGCGGTGTGACCAGTCGCCGTGGCGCAGCACCTTGTCGGCCTGAAGACCCAGTTGCCAGCTATGCTCTTTGTAGCGGTTGTCGCGCACCCGGTGTACACCGTTGCGCAAAAAGCTGTTACCCACTCGGCGGGAGCTGGAGTCCTGCATGGCCACCACCGTGCGCAGGTGGTCGGCCCAGTCGGTGTTGACGCCAAAGCGCGCGTCCCAGGTCAGCCGGTCGCGCTCGATGCGTGTGTCGGCGTACTCATCGAGGACATCGGTGGGCCTGGCCGGCGCGCCGGCGGCGCGGCTGGAGAGCAGGTCGATGTCCGATGTCTTGCGCGTGTGCTCGAAGGTGAGGACATGGCGCTGCAGCTTGCTCGGGCGCAGCACCACCTTGCCGAGCACCGATGCGTCGCGGTTGTCCGTGGGGTCTGGGCGGGTGCGGGTGCTGTTGGGCGCGTCGTTGCTGCCCATGTTGTCCAGTGCGTGGGACTGGCGGCCCGTGGCCGTCAGCATCCATTGCAGGCTGTCGCTGGCCTTGGCGGCAACGGTGCCGGCGGCGTAGTAGCCATGGTCATCCTCGCTCCAGCCTGCGGCCACGCGCCCGCCCAGGGTCCTGGGCGCCTGGCCTTCCTCGGTCTTGAGAAAGTCCATCGGGTCGTGCGTGACGAAGTTCACCACGCCGGCCATGCCATCGCCACCGTACTGTGCCGAGGCCGGGCCGCGGATCACGTCCACGCGCTTGAACAGCTCCAGCGACAGGTATTCGCGGTCAAACATGGCGGCGCGCGACACATAGCTGCGCGGCATGCGTATGCCGTCCACCGTCATCAACACCCGGTTGCCGCCCAGGCCGCGGATGTTGATGCCCATGTTGCCGTCGCGCGCAAATGCCGCCGAGCCGGCGCTGACGGCCAGGCGCGTGGGCGAGCTGCGCACCGCGGTGTTGGGCAGATCCTGCAGCGCCTGGCGCAGGGTGCGGGTCTGCTGGTCGCTCAGGTTCTGGCCCTCGATGACGTCGGCGCTCAGCGGCAGGTCGTCGGCCAGCAGGTTGTTCTGGGTGCTGCTGACCACCACCGTCGGCAGCGTGGCATGGGCCTGCGGCCCTGGCTGCGCCTGCGCAGCGCCCAGCATGCCCAGGCAGGCGAGCGACACAAGAAGGGGCAGGGTGCGCGGGGCAGGGTGGTCGGGGCAGTGGGTGTTCATGGGCTGGTGACTATGGGGGGATGCGGGGTGGCTGGCGTTCCGTGGGCCGGGTTGAAAGACTTTGGTGTGCCGGGCTCAGGGGCGGTTCTTTTGTGCCTTGGTCAAGGCGCTCTGGGCGCGCGCGTCGTCCAGGTTCTCCTGGGTCATCTTCGCGTCCTCCGAGCCGGGCTCCAGCAGGGCCAGGAGCTTTTCCCAGTCCCGGACGGCGCCGTCGAAGTCGCTGCGCTGGTAGGCCACGACGCCGGACATCATCAGCGCGCTGGGATGCTCCGGGTCTATGGCCAGTGCCTGGCGTACCAGCTCCTCGGGACGCCCGTCCATGCGGTGCTGGGCCTTCATGGCCAGCAGTTCGGCAAAGTCCACCAGCAGGTCGGGGTGGGTGCGAATGGCGTCGGTGGCCTTCTCGTAGGCCTGCTCGGCCTCGTCCAGGCGGCCCATGACCTTGTACGAGCGCGCCAGCATGGCCCAGCCCTGCGGGTTGTTGGGCTCGGCCTTGAGCTTGGCTTCGAGCGACTCGACCATTTGCGTGATCTGCAGCCGCGCGGCCTCCTGCGTCGCGCCAGGGGTGAGTGCCGCCGGGTCACCGATCCAGCGGTAGGTGCCCACGGAGAGCAGTGGCAGCAGGACGGCGATCAGGGCCGCCGTGCGGCGCCCGCTCCAGAAGCCTGTGCCAGGGTTGCCGGCGGGTGCGTCGGGCGCGGCGGTGTCGTCGAGCAAACGCAATTGCAGCTCGTCGCGCGTGGTCTCATGGTCGGCGGGGTTGATGGCGCCGCTGGCCAGGTCGCGGTCGAGCGCGGCGAGCTGATCCTTGTAGATGGTGGCGTTCAGGCGCTGGCTGGAAACACTTTCGTATGACCTGGGCCGCAGCAAGGGGCGTACCAGCGCCAGCACGGCCAGCAGGGTCAGGGCCGCAATGATGGCAATGAAGATGGTCATGGAAGCTTGTCTGTGTCCTGGAGAAGAGACTGCGCCTTGGCGCGCTGGGCCTCATCGAGTGTGGGTGTGGTGGCGCTGGCGCGCTGGTTGCTGCGCACCATGCGCACCAGGCCGTAGGCAGCGCCTGCCAGCAGCACGAAGGGGCCAAACCACAGCAGCCAGGTGACGGGGTTGACGGGCGGGCGGTAGCGCACGAAGTCGCCATAGCGGCTGACCATGAAGTCCATGATCTCGGCATCGCTCTTGCCGGCCTTGATCAGGCTGCGGATTTCGCGCTTCAAGTCCAGCGCCAGGTCGGCGCGCGAGCCGGCCAGCGATTCGTTCTGGCACACCAGGCAGCGCAGCTCCGCGGAGATGACGACCATGCGCTTTTCCACCACCGGGTCTTCGGCCAGGGGCTGGGCTTCGTTGGCCTGCGCGGCAAGGCCGGCAAGGGCGCATTGCAGCGCCAGCAGCAGGGCGAACCAGAGTCTCATTTCTGCAGCTCCCGGATCAGGGGCAGGATTTGCTTCTCCAGAGCCTCCACGGTCACCGGGCCGATCTGCTTGAAGCGGATCTTGCCGGCCTGGTCGATCAGAAAGGTCTCGGGCACGCCGTAGACGCCGAAGTCGATGCCGATGCGGCCGTCCTGGTCTACAACCGTGAAGTCGTAGGGGTCACCCTTGCGCTGCAGCCACTTGATGCTGTCGGCCGGCTTGTCCTTATAGGCCAGGCCGACGAGGGGGATGTCCTTGCGCCTGGCGTAGTCCACCAGCACCGGGTGCTCCTGCAAGCAGGCCGTGCACCAGGACGCCCAGACGTTGAGCAGCCAGACCTTGCCGCGCATGTCCTGCAGGGCAAAGGTTTTCTCGGGGCTGGCCAGGACGGGGGCCGTGAACTGGGGTGCGTCCTTGCCGATCAGTGGCGAGGGCACGACCCGGGGGTCGCGTGTCAGGCCAATCGCCAGAAACACCGCCAGCACCAGAAACAGGGCCAGCGGGATGAGAGCCTTTTTCTTCATGCCGTGGCTCCTCCGATGCCGGCGCCCGCGGTGGCGCGGACGCGCTTGCTGCGGTAACGGCGATCCAGCGCCGCCAGCGTGCCGCCCAGGGCCATCAGCAGACCGCCGCCCCAGATCCAGCTGACAAAGGGCTTGTAGTACACGCGCACGGCCCAGGCGGGGTGCTCGCCGCCCTCCAGGCGCTCGCCCAGCGATACATAGACGTCGCGCGTCAGGCCGGTGTCAATGGCCGCTTCGGTCATGGGCATGGCAGAGGAGAAATAGGTGCGCTTTTCGGGGTGCAGCGTGCGCAGCAGTTGGCCGTCACGCATCAGCTGTACATCGCCGACATCGGCGCGGTAGTTCGGGCCCTCGGCCTCGCGGATGCCCGTGAGCCTGAAGGTGTAGCCGCCCACGGCGACGGTGTCGCCCAGGCCCATGCGCACGTCTTTCTCGGTTTCGTAGCTCGTGACCATGGTCACGCCAATCACGCTGACGGCGATACCGATATGCGCCATGTGCATGCCCCAGAAGGACCAGGGCGTGGCGCGCCAGTTGGCCGTGCCGCGCAACTGCCGGTAGATCTGCTGCAGCGAGGACAGAACGATCCACAGCGCCAGGCTCAGGCCCAGCGCCGCCGGGGCCGACCAGGGGCCGGCCAGCAGCGGCAGGCTGCAGCCCAGCACCAGAGCCGCCAGGGCGCTGATGCCAAGTTTGCGCGCCAGATCCATGAGGTCGTCGCTTTTCCAGCGCGCAGCGGTGCCCACCACCATGAACAGCAGCACCGGCACCATGATGGGCACGAAGACTGCGTTGAAATAGGGCGGGCCCACGGAAAGCTTGCCCAGGTTGAGCGCATCCACGATCAGCGGATACAGCGTGCCCAGCAAAACCGAGGCCGCGGCGGTGGTCAGCAGCACGTTGTTGAACAGCAAAAAGGTCTCGCGCGACATCAGCGTGAACGTGCCTCCCGAGCGCACCTTGCCCGCGCGCATGGCAAACAGCGTGAGCGAGCCGCCCACCACGACGCACAGGAAGATCAGGATGAACACGCCGCGTCGCGGATCCGTGGCGAAGGCATGCACCGAGGTCAGCACCCCCGAACGCACCAGGAAGGTGCCCAGCAGGCTCAACGAGAAGGCCGTGATCGCCAGCACGATGGTCCAGTTGCGAAACAGGCCGCGCTTTTCCGTCACCGCCAGGGAGTGGATCAGCGCCGCACTCACCAGCCAGGGCAGGAAGGAGGCGTTCTCCACCGGATCCCAGAACCACCAGCCGCCCCAGCCCAGCTCGTAGTAGGCCCACCAGGAACCCAGGGCTATGCCCAGCGTGAGGAAAATCCAGGCCGCCGTGGCCCAGGGGCGCGACCAGCGCGCCCAGGCGGCGTCCAGACGGCCATTGAGCAGCGCGGCGATGGCAAAGGCGAAGGGAATGGCCAGGCCGACGTAACCCATGTAGAGCATGGGCGGGTGGAACACCAGGCCCGGGTCTTGCAGCAGCGGGTTCAGGTCACGCCCGTCGGCGGGCGCGTCGGCCAGCCGCAGGAAGGGGTTGGAGGTGAACAGCATGAACACCAGGAAACCCACCGCCACCAGGCCGAGCACACCCAGCACCCGCGCCACCATGGCATCGGGCAGCTGGCGCGAGAACAGCGACACCGCCAGCATCCAGCTGGTCAGCATGAAATGCCACAGCAGCAGCGAACCCTCATGCCCGCCCCAGACGCCGGCGATGCGGTAGATGTCCGGCAGTTGGGAGTTGGAATGCTGCACCACATACACGACCGAGAAGTCGTTGCTGTAGAAGGCGTAGGTCAGGCAGCCATAGGCAAGGGCCGTGAGCAGCCACAGCGCCTGCGTTGCGGGCCGTGCCAGCACAACCCAGTCACGGCGCCCCTGGTGAGCGCCGATGAGGCTCAACAGCCCCAGCACCAGTGCCACGAAAAGGGAAAGGATGAGCGAGAAATGCCCTAGTTCTGGAATCATGGTTACTGCAGCGTCTTGATGGTCTTCTGGGCCTCGTCAACCGCGTGCTGTGCCTCGGGCGGCATGTAGTTCTCATCATGCTTGGCCAGTACCTCGGAAGCCGTGAACAGGCCGTCCTCACTCAGCTTGCCCTGTGCCACCACGCCCTTGCCCTCGCGGAACAGATCCGGAAGGATGCCGGTGTAGCTGACCTTCATTTCCTGGGCCGTGTCGGTGACGATGAAGGAAACGGTCAAGTCCTTGCGATCAATCGAACCCTCCTTGACCATGCCGCCCACGCGGAAGGTGCGGTTCTTGGGCGCCTCGCCCGCGGCCACCTGGCTGGGGCTGAAGAAGAACACCAGGTTGCTTTCAAAGGCGTTGAGCACCAGGAAAGCAGCCAGCGAGATGGCGGCCAGGCCACCGGCAATGATGGCGGCGCGTTTGTGACGGGGTTTCATGTGTGCAACTCGGTGGGGTGATGAAGTTCGGCGCGCAGGCTTTGCTGCATCTGCTTGCGCCGGCCGCGGATCAGCAGTGACTCCACGGCCATCACCAGGGCCGTGGCGCCGAAGCTGCCCCAGACATAAAAGGCGTAGCCGCCCATGGCAAAAAATTCCGAAACACTATTCCACTGCATGTCGTACCCACTCGGTATGTCGTTCCCGCTCAAGAATGATGTTGCGCACCCGCGCCAGGGCGGCGGCGACTGCGTACATCCAGAAGGCCACCACCATGATCAGCATGCCCCAGAGCATGGGGGCCGCCATCGAGGGCGCGCGGGTCATGGATACTGATGCGCCCTGGTGCAAAGTGTTCCACCAGACGACAGAGAAATAGATGATGGGCACGTTCACCACGCCTACCAGCGCCAGCACGGCGCAGGCCTTGTCGGCACGGCGCGGGTCGTCGATGCTGGACTGCAGCGCCAGAAAACCCAGGTACAGGAACAGCAGGATCAGTTCCGACGTGAGTCGTGCATCCCATACCCACCAGGTACCCCACATCGGCTTGCCCCACAGCGAGCCCGTTACCAGCGACAGGAATGCGAACAGGGCACCCGTGGGCGCCAGGGCGCTGGCCATCATGCCCGACAGGCGCGTATTGAACGCCAGGCCGATGGCCGCCCAGCCGGCCATGACGATGTAGATGAACATCGACATCTGCGATGTCGGCACATGCACGAAGATGATGCGATAGCCCTGTCCCTGCTGTGCATCGGTGGGTGCGACAAAGAAGGCGATCCACAGGCCGACCAGGGTCAGTACGGCGGCCAGGCCCGCGAACCAGGGCCAGAGCTTGCCGGCCAGAAAGTAAAAGTTCTGCGGCGAGGCGTACTTGAACCATTGAATGCCAGGTGTTTTCATTCGAGGGAAATTTTCAGGGCGGCCGTGGTGGCGAGGGGGGCAAAGAACAGTGCGAGCACCAGCAGCGCCGCAAGCAGGGACAGGTGTCCGCCAGGTCCCAGGCCGGAGGCGTAGGCCTCCACGGCACCTGCACCAAAGATCAGCACGGGGATGTAGAGCGGCAATATTAGCAACGACAACAGTACCCCTGCGCCGCGCACACCCAAGGTCAGCGACGCTCCTATGCTGCCAATCAGGCTCAGTGTGGGAGTGCCCAGCAGCAGGGACAGCATCAGAATGCCCAGTGCCGGGCCGTCCAGCCCAAACTGCAGTCCCAATACCGGTGCCACCAGCACCAGCGGCAAGCCGGACAGCAAAAAATGCGACAGTGCCTTGGCCGCGACCAGCAGGGCCAGCGGGGTGGACGACAGCAGCATTTGCTCCAGCGAACCATCGGCGTAGTCGCTGGCAAACATGCGCTGCAGCGACAGCATGGCTGCCAGCAGCGCGCTGACCCACAGCACGCCCGGCGCCATGCGCAGCAACAGCGCCGATTCTGGCCCCACGCCCAGCGGAAACAGGCTGGCAATGACGATGAAAAACACCAGCGGCGTCAGCACCTCGCCCTTTTGTCGCATGGCCAGGGCAATTTCGCGGCGCAGTACCGCCAGCATGATGGCGCCCAACCCCAACGGCTTGGGGACAGGGGAAGGGGGGGGCTTCATGCGCGCAACTCCAGGATCTGGGCCGGCACCTGGCCTATGTCCACCCTTTGGTGGCTGGTCAGCACGGTGATGCCGCCCTGCGCCAGGTGCCCGGCTATCAGGTCGGAGAGCATGCTGATGCCCGAGTCATCCATGGCCACAAAGGGCTCGTCGAGCACCCACAGGCGTGCCGGGCTCAGGGACAGTCGCGCCAGCGCTACGCGGCGCTTTTGCCCCTGTGACAGATGGCGCACCAGTTGCCCGCCACGTCCGCCGACACCGAAGCGCGCGAGCGTCGCAGCGACTGCCTTGACGTCGGGGGCGTGCCCGCGCAAGGCGGTGGCGAATGCCAGGTTTTCCTGCACGGTCATTGATTCCTGCAGGCCGTTGAGATGCCCCAGGTAGCTCAGATCGCGTTGAAAGCTGCCGCGTCGCATGCGTATGGACTGCCCGTTCCAGAGGATGTCGCCCGATTCAATGGGGGACAGCCCGCACAGCATGCGCAGCAAGCTGGTCTTGCCTATGCCATTGGCTCCTGCCACATGCAGCCAGCGCCCTGCCGGAACTGTGCAATGGACGCCCTTGAACAGCTGCCGCCCCCCCTTGCTGCAACCGAGGTCAGTAAAGGCAAGAATCGAACCTGATTTCAATTTGTTGTTTCCACGTCACAAGCACGCATCTTACGTGAATGGCTGCGCATGACTGATGCGCATATCGCCAAGTTTTGGCAATGCCTGAATTGTGTGCACATTCGTCAACGTTTTGATGCATACCACATGCTCTTTTGGCTTAGGTCAAGGATTTAAGTAACTGCACAAACATAATGGGCTTACTCGGATCGACTTGTTGTGGCCGTCGCCGGGTTTCAAAACTGCCTGAGAGGGTGGATTGGCTGCAAGAAACCAATGGAGTAAAGAAGATGAAATTTCCCCGCCTGTCGAGCATCGCAGCTGCAGTGATGCTCTCCGGCCTTGCAGTACCTGCAATGGCTCAAGACGCCAAGATCGAAGCGCCTGCCATGACGGCCGCTGAGAAAGAGGCGGCCAAGAAGATCTACTTCGAGCGTTGCGCCGGCTGCCACGGCGTGCTGCGCAAGGGGGCTACGGGCAAGAACCTTGAGCCGCATTGGTCCAAGGTCGAAAAGGACGGCAAGAAGACCGAGGGCGGCACTCTCGCACTGGGCACGGGTCGCCTGGAGCGGATCATCGGCTACGGCACCGATGGCGGCATGGTCAACTTCGACGACATCCTGACCAAGGAAGAGCTGAACCTGATGGCACGGTATATCCAGAACACTCCGGACGTGCCGCCCGAGTTCAGCCTGAAGGATCAGCTTGACAGCTGGAACGTCATCGTGCCGGTCGACAAGCGTCCGACCAAGCAGATGAACAAGATCAACCTGAGCAATGTCTTCTCGGTCACGCTGCGCGACACCGGTGAGGTGGCTCTGATTGACGGGGACACCAAGGAAATCAAGAGCATCGTCAAGACCGGCTACGCGGTGCATATCTCGCGTCTGTCGGCTTCCGGGCGCTACGTTTATGTGATCGGCCGTGATGGCCGTGTGTCCCTGATCGACCTGTGGATGGAAACGCCGGCGGTCGTGGCCGAGGTCAAGATCGCCTTTGATGCACGCTCCATCGATACCTCCAAGTTCAAGGGCTTCGAGGACAAGTATGCAATCGCCGGTGGCTACTGGCCGCCTCAGTACACCATCATGGAAGGCGACACCCTGAAGCCGCTGAAGGTCGTCTCCACCCGCGGCGTGACGGTTGACGGCGACTACCACCCGGAACCGCGTGTGGCGTCCATCGTGTCCTCGTTCATCAAGCCGGAATGGGTGGTGAACATCAAGGAAACCGGCCAGATCCTGCTGGTGGACTACACGGACATCGAGAACCTGAAGACGACCACCATTGGTTCTGCCAAGTTCCTGCATGACGGTGGTTGGGATGCGAGCAAGCGCTACTTCCTGGTGGCTGCCAATGCATCGAACAAGATTGCCGCGGTGGACACCAAGAAGGGCACGCTGGCTGCCCTGGTCGATGTGGCCAAGATTCCCCACCCGGGTCGCGGCGCCAACTTCACGCACCCGAAGTACGGCCCCGTCTGGGCTACCGGTCACCTGGGCGCAGATGTCGTGACGCTGATCTCCACGCCTTCGGAGAATGCCAAGCACAAGCAGTTCAAGCAATACAACTGGAAGGTTGTGCAGGAAGTCAAGCATGTGCCGGGTAACCTGTTCGTGAAGACCCATCCCGTGTCCAAGCACCTGTGGGCCGACTCGGCGCAGAACCCTGAAAAGGATCTGGCCGAATCCGTGACGGTGTGGGATCTGGCCGACCTGTCCAAGCCCAAGGCGGTTCTGCATGTTGCCAAGGACGCCGGCCTGCCGGAGACCAAGGCGGTCAAGCGCGCCGTGCACCCCGAGTACTCCAAGGATGGCAAGGAAGTCTGGATCTCCCTGTGGGGCGGCAAGACCGACCAGTCGGCCATCGTGGTGTACGACGATGCGACTCTGAAGGTGAAGAAGGTGATCACCGATCCCAAGATGATCACGCCCACCGGCAAGTTCAACGTGTACAACACGCAGCACGACATCTATTGATGCAGAAGCCTTGATCTGAGGCAACAATCGAGGGGCGAAAGCCCCTCGATTTACGCGTCTCCAATGCAAAAATAATCAAGTGCGGAGAGTTTGATGGCTGGAAAACTTGCAAGCCTGTGGGCCAAACTGAAAAAACCGAGTGCCAAATACTCGCTGATCGGGTTGTTGGCGACGGGTTTTATCTCTGGCATTCTGTTCTGGGGTGGTTTCAACACCGGGATGGAGGCGACCAACACGATGGATTTCTGTATCTCTTGCCATGAGATGCATGACAACGTCTATCAGGAATACAAAAAGACCATTCACTACAGCAACCGCACCGGCGTGCGTGCCATGTGTTCGGACTGTCATGTGCCCAAGGACTGGACGCACAAGATGATTCGCAAGATCCAGGCCAGCCGCGAGGTGTGGGGCAAGCTCACCGGAACCATCGACACGCCGGAGAAGTTTGAGGCGAAACGCCTGGTCTTGGCCGAACGAGAATGGGCGCGCATGAAGGCGGCCGACTCGCGCGAATGCCGCAACTGCCACAGCTTCGAGGGCATGGACACCGACAAGCAGAAGGCACGCGGGGCCAAGATGCACAAGATCGCGCAGGATGAAAAGCAGACCTGCATCGACTGCCATAAGGGGATTGCGCATAACAAGCCCAAGGGCATGAAGGAAGACGAGGACGAAGATCTGTAAGCTTGGATGGCGGCCAGTTCCGGTGGGGGGCGGCCGCCTGCAGAACATCTACTAGGAGTGACCGATGAAAAAATCTACCCTTTCGATGATGCTTTTGGGTTCGCTGCTGGCTGTGGGTACACAGGCAGCCTTTGCCGCACCTGACTGGGGCAAGGTGCCCAAGCGCGATGTCAACGTGTTCCACCCTGCGGTTTCGCCAATGGAGTGGGTGGGCAAGAAGTCTGACCACAGCGGCACGGCCGGCCTGAAGAAGGGCGAAACCTGCGTTGGCTGCCACGAGGAAAAGGGCACGCTGAACTTCGACATGAAGCGTCTGGCTGGCAAGGACATGGAGCCCAAGGGCGCCCCCAAGACCATGATGTATCCGGTGGCCGTGCAGGCCGCCTATGACGCCAGCAACCTCTACATCCGTCTGACCTTCAAGGCGCCCGGCGGCGGTGCCGACCAGAGCGACAAGGACAACGAGGTCAAGGCCACCATGATGTTCCCGGATGCGCAGGTGCAGCTGGCCAACCAGGCCGGCTGCTGGGCTTCCTGCCACAACGATGCGCGCACCATGCCTGGCGCAGACGACAAGAAGACCAAGTACACCAAGAGCGGTGCCTATGAGCTGATGCAGTGGAAGAGCGCCAAGGGCGCCAAGGTGGCCAATGGCACCGTGACCACGGAGCGCAAGATGGAAGGCGGCTCGCTGGGCGCGACGGCCGAGGGCGGCAAGAGCGGTGACACCTACACCGTCACCTTCACGCGCAAGAACCCCGGCGAGGGCAAGACGGTGCCGTTCGGCCTGGCCATCCACGCCGACCACTCCACCGGACGCTTCCACCATGTCTCCCTGGGCTACACCCTGGGCGTGGGCGCTGACGGCGACGTGAAGGCTGTCAAGCAGTAAGCAACGCCCCATGGCTTGAGAGCATGCGCTTCTCGGTCAGCACAACCAGAAGGCAGGTGCCGTCACGCGCGGCGCTTGCCTTTTTTGTCGTTGCCGCCATGCCTTTGTCCCTGTCTGCGCACCAGACTGTGGATGTGATTATTCAGAACTACCGTTTTGAGCCGGCAGAGGTTCGGATTCGCTCCGGGGATACGGTGCGTTGGACGAATCAGGAAAAGCGCACCAGCCATTCGGTGCTGTTTTCTGCCGAGCAGGGTGGTGAGTCCGAACGGCTCTTCCCCCAGGATGTCTGGCAGCGCCGATTCGAGGCACCCGGACGGTATCCATATTCCTGCGGGCCGCACCCGGAAATGAAGGGTGTGGTGGAGGTGGTGGCGCCGTAGCCACAGCGCAGTTTTTGCATACTGCCTCTGGCCGCTACAGGCGCAGGCGGCAAAAGTCTTCAGGACGCACAGTTGTTTTTCCGGGTTGATGCAGGTCAGCCTGCGATGTCCTGGCCTTCCTATATTGGCAAGGGTCTGGTGGCCGGCGATGACGGCACGCGAGACCTTGGCCTTGTCAGGGGCCGATCACACAACATCATCCGTGGAGACATTACATAAAAAGCCATCGACTCACGCGTGTCGCGGCAGTCCTGCTATCGACGATTGCACTGGCCGCCTCGGCGCAGGAGCAGAAGGGCGTACGCGGTGCATATTTCTCGTGTGTCCGCGTCCGGGCGTTATCTGTTCGTCATCGGCCGTGATGGTCGCGTGAACATGATCGACATGTGGATGGAAACGCCGGCCAATGTGGCCGAGATCCGCATCGGCCTGGAGGCGCGCTCGGTCGAGACCTCGAAGTTCAAGGGCTACGAGGACAAGCTGGCCATTGCCGGGGCCTATTGGCCGCCCCAGTTCGTGATCATGAATGGCGACACGCTGGAGCCCTTGAAAATTGTCGCCACCCGCGGCATGACCGAGGACACGCAGGAATACCACCCCGAGCCGCGCGTGGCCTCCATCGTGGCGTCGCTGCACAGGCACGAGTTCATCGTGAACGTCAAGGAAACGGGCAAGACCATCATGGTCGACTATTCCGACATGAAGGCGCTGAAGCTCACCGAAGTGGGGGTGGCGCGCTACCTGCACGATGGGGGTTGGGATTCGACCAAGCGCTACTTCATGGTGGCCGCCAACCAGAGCAACAAGATTGGCGTCATCGACTCCAAGACCGATACCGTGGCGGCGGTAGTCGATGTGGGCAAGATTCCGCACCCCGGGCGTGGTGCCAACTTCAAGCACCCCAAGTACGGCCCGGTATGGTCCACGGGCCATCTGGGAGATGAAACCGTGTCCCTGATAGGTACCGATCCGGTCAAGAACAAGCAGCATGCCTTCAAGGTGGTGCAGACGCTCAAGGGGCAGGGCGGCGGGTCACTGTTCCTCAAGAGCCACCCCAAGTCCAGGCATTTGTATGTGGATACGCCGTTGAACCCGGATGCCGGGCTTTCCCAGTCGATTGCGGTGTATGACATCAACCAACTGGACAAAGGCTACAAGGTTCTGCCGATCGGCCAGTGGGCCGGCTTGCCCGAAGATGGCCGCGCCAAGCGCGTCGTACAGCCCGAGTACAACAGGGCGGGCGACGAGGTGTGGTTCTCTGTCTGGTCGGCCAAGGACAAGGCCTCGGCCATTGTCGTGGTGGATGACAAGACCTTGCAGCTCAAGGCCGTGATCAAGGATCCGCGCCTGATCACGCCGACCGGCAAGTTCAACATGCACAACACGCAGCACGACGTGTACTGACCGACCTCCCTACCGCGCGTCGGTATTCAGGGCTCGGGGCGTGCGATCTGGTTGTGCAGGTTGTACGCCCCGACGGGCCCGTCCATGGGGATGCGCTTGATCTCCTTGAGGGTGGCGGTGTCAAAGACGATCACCGCGCCGCCATCGGCCTTGCGCTCGCGCAGGCTGGCCAGCGCATATCGGCCGTCGCGGCTGAAGGCCACATGCGCCAGATCCTTGCCGAGGTCGGTGTGGATGCTGGCCACATGCTCCAGCTTGTGCTTGTCCAGCAGTTGCAGGGCGCCTGCGCCGTTGCTGGTGGGTGCCTGGATCATCCAGACATGGGGTGCGCCTTCGTGGCTGCGCATGAGCCGGCCTGGCCCCGGCATGGGGACGGTTTTGAGCGTGGCCCAGCTTTCCAGATCAAGCAACCTGACCATGCCATCGCCGGGGCTGGGCAGGGCCATCACGCTGCGCTCCGGTGCGCCAGGCGCCGGACGGTAGTTCCAGGTGGCAGCAGCGCCGGATGCTGGCATGTCGGACAGCTGCAGGCTGGCGATCGTCTTGCGCACGTCCAGATGAATGACCTGGCTCTTGCCGCCCTGGCGGCTCATGCCCAGCAGCTCGTGGTGGCTTGGCGTGAAGAAGACCTGGCCCATGGGCTCGGGCAGGACGCTGCGGCGCGGGTTGAGGAACCCTGGTATGAACGCGCCCTCCTTGTAGAGGAAGTCATGGATCATGCCTATCGGCACGTCGTCTGCAGCAGGGTTGTAGCTGATCTCCCAGATCTCGGGCACATCCTGGAGCACCGCGACAAAGCTCCTGCGTGGTGCGGCATCGTGCACGGACAGGATGGGCGAGCTTCGCGTGCGCTGTTGGTTCAGGGCCGGATGCGCCTTGAGCAGGTTTAGCTCGGCGTCGAGCAGCACCAGCTTGTGCGGTCGCTGGTTGGCCACGGCCAGGTATTTGCCATTGCCGGATATGGCCAGGCTGCGGCTGTCCTGGCCGGCCCGCACCTCGGCCACGGCTTGCAGGTTCCAGAGATCGAGTTGGGTGACCCAGCCCTCGGACGACAGGAAGTACGCAAAGCGTCCGTCGGGGCTGAACCGGGGCGCCCCTTGCAGAGCCCGGTGCAGTGCAAAACGGTGCAGAGGCTCGAATCGATCGCCATCGAGCACCGTGACATGCTGGCTGCCGGATTCGACCACGATGAACAGGTTCAACATGTCCACGCCCTGGAAGACCGGCATGGGTTTGTCCGGCAGGCTGCCCGGCGCATGCCATACCTGGCGCGAGGTTTGTATGTCGGCGTCCGTCAGCGCCGCCGTGTCGCAGCTGGCGCAAGTGGACAGAGGCGTTGTGGCAGGGCCTTCGGCGGCGGCCGGCAGGCTGACCGCCAGCACCAGGGCCGTGGCGCAGCCTGCCCGTGCAACGCGGCGGGAAAGGCGATCAAGGTGCATTGCAAAGACCCTGGCAAAGATCCATGGCGGGCGCCATGCCGGTGGCGTTGTCTTACTTGGTGCCAAAGATGCGATCGCCCGCATCGCCCAGGCCGGGCAGTATGTAGCCATGGTCATTGAGTTCGCGGTCGATGGCAGCGGTGAAGATGGGTACGTCGGGGTGGGCCTTTTGCAGCGTGGCCACGCCCTCCGGCGCGGCCAGCAGGCAGACGAACTTGATGGAGCGCGGCCGCAGTTGCTTGATGCGCTCCACGGCCGCGGCGGCCGAGTTGCCGGTGGCGAGCATGGGATCGACGACGATGACGTCGCGCTCGGCCATCTCGGACGGCATCTTGAAGTAGTACTCCACAGGCTGCAGCGTCGTCGGGTCGCGGTACAGGCCGATATGGCCTATGCGCGCGCCGGGCACCACGTTGAGCATGCCGTCCAGAAAGCCGTTGCCGGCGCGCAGGATGGAGACCAGCACCAGCTTCTTGCCATCGATCACCTTGGCGGTCATGGTCTCCAGCGGGGTCTGGATCTGCACTTCTTGCAGTGGCATGTCGCGCGTGACCTCGTAGGCCATCAGCGTGGAGAGTTCGCCCAGCAGGCGGCGAAAGCTGTTGGTGCTGGCGTCCTTCTTGCGCATCAGGGTCAGCTTGTGCTGCACCAGGGGGTGGGTGATGACGTGGACGTTGCTCATGAGCGGCTGCCTCTTGGAAATTGAGAAATGAGGATCAGAAAGCGGAAATTTTGCCGCAGCCGTGCGGGCCGCAGTTGAATTCACCCGGCATGCCGCCGTGCAAGGCGGGTTTACACTCGCCCGCTGCGGCGCAGGCCGCTTTTTTTGTGGGCACTCAACCAAGGAATTTGCAGCTATGGGCGCGCAATGGAAGGCAAAAGGCAAGGCGCTGGTCGCCGATGCCAAGGGCAAGCTTTTTGGCAAGCTGGTCAAGGAAATCATCGTGGCCGCACGCGCGGGTGCCGACCCGGCCGGTAATTCGCGCCTGCGCCTGGCGGTCGAGGCGGCGCGCAAGGCCTCCATGCCCAAGGACACACTCGAGCGCGCCATCAAGAAGGGCTCCGGCGTGGGCAGCGACGCCGTGAACTACGAGCGTGTGATCTACGAAGGCTTTGCCCCGCACCAGGTGCCAGTGATGGTGGAGTGCCTGACCGACAACGTGAACCGCACCGCGCCCGAGATGCGCGTGTGCTTTCGCAAGGGCCAGATGAGCGCCGTGGCCTGGGACTTCGACCATGTGGGCATGATCGAGGCCGAGCCCGAGCAGTCCGGCGCCGATGCCGAGGTGGCCGCCATAGAGGCCGGCGCCCAGGATTTCGAGCCGGGCGAGGAGGAGGGCCAGACCCTGTTCCTGACCGACCCGACCGACCTGGACGCGGTGGCCAAGGCGCTGCCCGGTTTTGGCTTCAAGGTGCTGTCGGCCAAGCTCGGCTACAAGGCCAGGAACCCGGTCAGCATGGCCGGCCTGGCGCCCGAGGCGCAGGAAGAGGTGCAGGCCTTCCTGGCGGGCCTAGAGAACAACGACGACGTGCAGAACGTGTACGTCGGCCTGGTGGACTGAAACCCGTCGGTCGCATGGCCCGCAGACGGGCTTGAAACAAGCGCCCGTAGCTATATAAATAATAGCTGCTGGCGCTTTATTCATGGGCGCTGCAGGCCGTTTTGGCTTGGGGTTTCAGCGCTTCCTGCCACCAAAAATGCCGCCCAGCACGCCGCGCAGTATCTCCTTGCCCAGGCTGGTGCCCATGGTGCGCACGGCGGACTTGGCCATGGTCTGCACCAGGCCGTCCTTTTTGCCGCCGCGTGGGCCGGTGCTGCCAAACAGCACGTCGTTGAGCCCGCCGATCAGCCCGCCGTCGCCCTGCGTGTCCGAGCCAGCCTGGGGCGTGGCCGCGTTGTTGGTAGCGGCATCGGCGCGCCCGCGCAGCTTCTCGTAGGCCGACTCGCGGTCGATGCTCTGGTCGTAGGTGCCAGCGACGAGCGAGCCGGCGAGCAACGCGCGGCGCTGCGTGTCCGAGATGGGGCCGATCTGGCTGCCCGGCGGCAGCACGTAGACGCGCTCGGTCTCGCAGGGGCGGCCCTTGGGGTCGAGAAAGCTCACCAGGGCCTCGCCCACGGCCAGCTCGGTGATGGCGGCCTCGATGTTCAGCCCCGCCTTGGGGCGCATGGTGGTGGCCGTGGCCTTCACGGCCTTCTGGTCGCGTGGCGTAAACGCCCGCAGCGCGTGCTGCACGCGGTTGCCCAGCTGGGCCAGCACGCTGTCGGGAATGTCCAGTGGGTTCTGCGTGACGAAATACACCCCCACGCCCTTGGAGCGCACCAGGCGTACCACCAGCTCGATGCGCTCGACGAGCACCTTGGGTGCCTCGTTGAACAAGAGGTGCGCCTCGTCGAAGAAGAACACCAGTTTGGGCTGTTCGGGGTCGCCGATCTCGGGCAGTTGCTCGAACAGCTCGGACAGCATCCACAGCAAAAATGTGGCATAGAGGCGCGGCGAGTTCATGAGCTTGTCGGCCGCCAGCACGTTGATCACGCCGCGACCATCCACGGTCTGCATGAAGTCCTGGATGTTGAGCATGGGCTCGCCAAAAAACTGGTCGCCGCCCTGCGTTTCGATCTGCAGCAGGCCGCGTTGTATGGCGCCCACGCTGGCGCTGCTGATGTTGCCGTACTCGGTGGTGAAGTCCTTGGCGTTGTCGCCCACATACTGCAGCATGGCGCGCAGGTCTTTCAGGTCCAGCAGCAGCAGGCCGTTGTCGTCGGCAATCTTGAACACCAGGTTGAGCACGCCCAGCTGCGTCTCGTTGAGGTTCAGCATGCGCCCCAGCAGCAGCGGGCCCATGTCGGAGATGGTGGCGCGCACCGGGTGGCCCTGTTCGCCGAACACATCCCACAGCGTGGTGGGGCAGGCGACGGGCTCCGGCGTGGGCAGGCCGCGTTCGGTCAGCGCCATGGCCATCTTTTCGCCAATGCTGCCCTTCTGGCTGATGCCCGTGAGGTCACCCTTCACGTCGGCCATGAACACCGGCACGCCGATGCGCGAGAACTGCTCGGCCAGGGTTTGCAGCGTGACCGTCTTGCCGGTGCCGGTGGCCCCGGTGATCAGGCCGTGGCGGTTGGCCAGGCCCGGCAGCAGGTGGCATTGGGTGGAATCATGCTGTGCAATCAGGAGCGGATCGGCCATGGCTGTTATATGGTGGGTGAGTCAAAAGTAAAATCCCGGCCGCAAGATTAAATCACTCAAAGGACGCCGCAGTGGCAGGACACAGTAAATGGGCCAATATCCAGCATCGGAAGGGCCGCCAGGACGAAAAGCGCGGCAAGATCTGGACCCGCATCATTCGTGAAATCACGGTCGCCGCCCGTCAGGGTGGGGGCGACCCGGCAGCCAACCCGCGCCTGCGCCTGGCCATCGACAAGGCCAAGGCCGCCAACATGCCGGCCGATCGCATCAAGTACAACATCGACAAGGCCTCTGGCACCCTCGAAGGCATCAATTACGAGGAAATCCGCTACGAGGGCTATGGCATAGGCGGCGCGGCCATCATCGTGGACACCATGACCGACAACCGTGTACGCACCGTGGCCGAGGTGCGCCACGCCTTCAGCAAATACGGCGGCAACATGGGCACCGAGGGTTCGGTGGCCTTCCAGTTCAAGCATGTGGGCCAGCTCGTCTTTGCCCCGGGCACGGATGAGGACAAGGTCATGGAAGTGGCTCTGGAGGCCGGCGCCGAGGACGTGATCACCGACGACGAGGGCGCCATCGAGGTGCTCACGGCGCCCGGCGACTTCGAGGCCGTGAAGAATGCCCTGGAGGCCGCGGGCCTGACGGCCGAGGTGGCCGAGGTCACCATGCGTCCCGAGAACACCATCGCCCTTGAAGGTGACGACGCGGCGCGCATGCAAAAGCTGCTGGACATCATCGAAGACCTGGACGATGTGCAAGATGTCTTTCACAACGCCGAGCTCTAGGCGCGAGAACTACAAGCTATGAAAATCCTAGTCATTGGCGGCGGCGGCCGGGAACACGCACTGGCCTGGAAGCTCAGCCAGTCCCCCAGGACCACCAAGGTCTATGTGGCGCCGGGCAACGGCGGCACGGCGCTGTCGCCCCGGTATGAAAACCTGCCCATCACCGATGTGGTGGCACTGCGCGAATGGGCGCAGACGAACAAGGTCGCGCTCACCGTGGTCGGCCCCGAGGCACCGCTGGCCGCCGGCGTGGTGGATGAATTCCGTGCCCATGGCCTGCGCATCTTCGGGCCGACAAGGGCGGCCGCGCAACTGGAAAGCTCCAAGGCCTTTTCCAAGGACTTCATGAAGCGCCACGGCATTCCGACGGCGGCCTACGACACCTTCACCGACGCGGCGGCGGCGCACGCCTATGTAGAGCGCCTGGGCGCGCCCATCGTCATCAAGGCCGACGGCCTGGCGGCGGGCAAGGGCGTGGTCGTGGCCACCAGCCTGCAAGAGGCGCACGACGCCGTGGACTTCATGCTGGTGGACAACAAGTACGGCGTGGCGCACAACGAGGGCGGGGCGCGCGTGGTGATCGAGGAATTCCTCGAGGGTGAAGAGGCCAGTTTCATCGTGCTGTGCGACGGCAAGAACGTCGTCGCGCTGGCCACCAGCCAGGATCACAAGCGCCTGAAGGACGGCGACCAGGGCCCCAACACCGGCGGCATGGGGGCGTATTCGCCCGCGCCGGTGGTAACGGCCGACGTGCATGCGCGCGCCATGCGCGAGGTCATCCTGCCCACCGTGCGCGGCATGGAGAAGGACGGCATTCCCTACACCGGGTTTCTGTACGCCGGCCTGATGATCGACGCCCAGGGTCACCCAAAGACGCTGGAGTTCAACTGCCGCATGGGCGACCCCGAGACCCAGCCCATCCTGATGCGCCTGAAGAGCGATCTGGTCGAGGTGCTGGGCGCGGCCGTGGACGGCAGGCTCGACCAGGTCGATCTGCAATGGGACAGGCGCACGGCGCTGGGCGTGGTCATGGCCGCGCATGGCTACCCCGACAGCCCGCGCAAGGGCGACGCCATCACCGGCCTGCCCCAGGATGAGGACGATGCCATGGTGTTCCACGCCGGCACGCAGCTGGAAGGCGGCGTGCTGCGCACCAGCGGCGGCCGCGTGTTGTGCGTGACGGCGCTGGCCGACAACGTCAAGCAAGCCCAGCAGCGCGTGTACGACATGGCGCGCGGCATCTACTTCGATGGCGCGCAGTACCGCCGCGACATTGGCTACCGCGCCGTGAAGGGCAGTTGATGGATCAGGCATTGAACCAGCCGGGCCATGTGGCCCAGGTGCGCGCCTACCTGGAAGGCCTGCAGTCACGCATCACAGCGGCGCTCGAGGAGATCGAAGGCCCGGCAGAGCAGGGCGGGGTGCGCTTTCGCAGCGATGCCTGGAGGCGTGAACCAGGCTCGCCCCTGCAGGGTGACGGCATCACGCGCATCCTGGAGGGTGGGCGTGTATTCGAGCGCGCCGGCTGTGGTTTTTCGCATGTCAGCGGCCCCAGCCTGCCGCCGTCGGCCACGCAGCACCGGCCCGAGCTGGCAGGTGCGCCCTTCGAGGCCATGGGCGTGTCGCTGGTGTTCCATCCGCGCAATCCCTATGTGCCCACGGTGCACATGAACGTGCGCATGATCGCCGCCGGCCTGCCCGGGCAGGCGCCCACCTGCTGGTTCGGCGGCGGCATGGATCTGACACCGTACTACGGCTTCGAGGAGGACGCGGTGGCCTTTCACCGCGCCTGCCGTGATGCGCTGGCGCCGTTTGGCGACGGGCTGTATCCGCGTTTCAAGACCTGGTGCGACGAGTATTTCTACCTGAAGCACCGCAATGAGCAGCGCGGCGTGGGCGGTATCTTCTTCGATGACTTTTCCGAGCTCGGCTTTGCGCAAAGCCTGGCCATGACGCAGAGCGTGGGTGACGCCTTCCTGGGTGCCTACCTGCCCATCGTGCAGCGGCGCCAGGCCATGCCCCATGGCGCGCGTGAGCGCGAATTCCAGCTCTATCGCCGCGGCCGCTACGTGGAGTTCAATCTGGTGTGGGATCGCGGCACGCATTTCGGCCTGCAGTCGGGCGGGCGCACCGAATCCATTCTGCTGTCCATGCCGCCGTTGGCCGCCTGGAGCTACCAGCGCGAGGACGCGCCGGGCACGCCCGAGGCTGACCTTACCGCACGCTTTTTGCAACGCCGCGACTGGCTTTGAACCCCCGCGCGCTATATTGCCCCCATCTTTTTATTGAAGACCCCCTGATGACCACTTCCCCCCAATCGGAAACCGCCGCCAAGAAAGACGTCACCAAGCTCCAGCGCGCCATCGTCGATGGACTGGAGGACGTCAAGGCGCAAGACATCCAGGTCTTCAACACCGAACATCTCTCGCCGTTGTTTGAGCGCGTCATCGTCGCTACCGGCAGCTCCAACCGTCAGACCAAGGCCCTGGCCGCCAGCGTGCGTGATGCCGTGCGCGAGGCCGGCTTCGTCAAGCCCCGCACCGAGGGCGAGGAAAACGGCGAATGGATCATCGTGGACTGCGGCCAGGCCGTGGTGCATGTGATGCAGCCGGCCATCCGCCAGTACTACCGCCTCGAAGAGATCTGGGGCGACAAGCCCGTGCGCATGAAGCTGGGCGCGGCCAAGCCGCGCAAGATCATGGCCTCGGAAGACGCGAGCGGTGCACCCGTGCGCAAGCCGGCGGCAAAGAAGGCTGCCGCCAAGCCTGTGGCGAAGAGTGCGCCGGCCAAGGCAGCGGCCAAGAAGGCACCGGCCAAGGCCGCAGCCAAGCCCGCCAGCGCCAAGCCCGCAGCCAAGGCCACCGGCAAGACCGTGGCCGCGAAGAAGCCAGTGGCGGCCAAGAAACCGGTGGCCGCCAAGAAGCCGGCGCTCAAGACCGCAGTGAAGACCGTGGTCGTCAACAAGCCCGCGGCCAAGCAGGCGCCGCCCAAGGCCGCCGCCAAGGCCACGGCGCGCAAGCCTGCCGCCAAGGCAGCAAGCACCAGGCCTGCAGCCAAGAAGGCACCCGCACGCAAGAAGGCATGAGGCTGCTGATCGTGGCCGTGGGCCAGCGCGTGCCCGATTGGGCCGCGAGCGCCTACGACGACTACGCCAAACGCTTTCCACCCGAGCTGAAGGTGGAGCTCAAGGCCATCAAGACCGAGCCACGCGGCTCCAAGACGCTGCAGACGCTGTATGCCGCCGAGCGCGAGCGTATCGAAGCCGCCATTCCGCGCGGCACGCGCGTCGTGGCCCTGGACGAGCGCGGCACCAGCCTGACCACCAAGGCCCTGGCCGAGCGCCTCAAGGGCTGGCAGCTGGGCGGCGACGATGTGGCCCTGGTCATCGGCGGGCCCGACGGGCTGGATCCGGACTTTCGCCAGGCCGCGCATGAGCGCATCCGCCTGTCCGACCTCACCTTGCCGCATGCCATGGTGCGCGTGCTGCTGATCGAGCAGCTGTACCGCGCCTGGTCGGTGAATGCCGGCCACCCCTATCATCGGGAATGATCCTGTTTTGATAGCTGCTTGCGCTTGCTACATGGGTGCTGGAGGCTGTTTTTGCCTATGATTACCGATTTCATCTACCTCGCCTCGCAAAGCCCGCGCCGGCGCCAGCTGCTGGCCCAGCTGGGGGTGCGCCACGAAATGCTGCTGCCCAATGCCGTGGGTGACGCGCCGGAGGATGCTGAAGGGCTGGAGGCGGTACAAGCCGGCGAAGCCCCAGCGGCCTACGTGCAGCGCGTCACCGCCCTCAAGCTGGACGCCGCCGTCGCGCGCCACAAGCGCCGTGGCCTGCCGCTGGCGCCGATTCTGTGCTCTGACACCACGGTCGCCCTGGGCGAGCGCATCTATGGCAAGCCCGAGGACGCGCAGGATGCGGCGCGCATGCTGGCGGAGCTGTCCGGCCGCGAGCACCAGGTGCTCACCGCCGTGGCGCTGCAGGCGGGCGATCGCCGCCTGGCGGCATTGTCCGTGTCGCGGGTACGCTTTGCCGCCATGACGGAGGCGCAGATTGCCGCCTATGTTGCCAGTGGCGAACCCATGGGCAAGGCCGGCGCCTACGGCATACAGGGGCCGGTGGCGCAGTATGTGCAAAACATCAACGGCAGCTACACCGGCATCATGGGACTGCCGCTGTTTGAAACCGCGCAGCTGCTACGGGCTGTGGGTGTGCTGCGCGATTGAGCGTCGGGGGCCTATTGCAGCGTGTGGCTGGCCAGCCGCGCGGTATCGGGGATATGGATGTCGCGCTTGTCGCGGCGAATCAGACCCGCTTCTTCCAGGTCGTGCAGCACGCGCGAGAAATACTCGGGCGTGATCGACAGCCTGGAGGCAATGGTGGCCTTGCTGACCGGTAGCGACACGTTGAGCGCCATGGCCTCGTTGCATGACCGGTTGCAGGTGACGTGGTATGTGCCCTCTTCGGGCAGCGAGTGCAGGAGGTAGCCGATCACGCGCTCCATGCCGGAGTGCAGCGCATAGGCTTGCACATCCTGCACCAGGGCGTGCATGCGCCTTGAAATACCGCTCAGCATGTGCATGGCAAAGCGCGGGTCGGCTTCGATTTCACGCACCACCGCAGCCTTGCCGACGCTGAGGATGATGGAGTCGGTCAAGGCCTCGGCATTCAGGATATAGAGCTGGTCGCTGAACATCGACGCCTCTCCAAAGCACATGCCGGGGCCGGCCAGCTCAACCACCTTTTCCTGGCCGGCGGGGGAAATGGCGTACAGCTTGACCTGGCCCTTCACGGCTACGTGGAACTCCTCGCAGGACATGCCCACGCGGTAAATGCTGATCCCCCGCGCATAACGGCGCAGCCGGCATCCGGTGGCCAGGCGCTCCAGCTCGGCAGGCGTCATTTCCTGGAACGCGGGCAGCGTGGACAGGTAGTGCGGGATGTTGAATTGCCGAATATTCATGGGGCGTATTGTTCTTGTAAACCCTAGGGCGAGATACAGCAGGACAGCGTTTCCCTGATATGTGTCAATTCTTCTGCCAATTGGCTGGCATCCATGCGCTCAGGGGCGCATGAATGCCTGTGATCTGGGCAGCCTAGTCGGCGATCCGTTCAATGGGATGTGCCTTCGCTGCGCGTGATCTTGTTCCAGACGTTGTACTTGCCCACGGGCTTGGCCATGGGCAGGCGCTTGACCTCCTTGAAACTGCGTGCGTCGTACACGATGACGGCGCCATCCATCTCCCACAGGCTGGCCAGGGCGTAGCGGCCGTCGCGCGTGAACTCGATATGCGCCAGCGTCTTGCCGGGTTCGCGCACTTCGGCTACCGGTGTCAGCGTGCGCTTGTCGATGATGGTGAGCCTGTCCTTGCCGTCCTTGCTCATCATGGAGTCGGTCCAGGCGTAGGGGGTGTTTTCATGGCTGCGCATGAAGAAGCCGGCACCCGGCGTGGGGATGGTGCGTACGGTCTTCCAGCTCTGCATGTCGATCACATCGACCGCGCCGCCGCCCAGATTCGGGCTGGCCAGCACCGTGGTGCCGTTCCAGGCAAAGGTGATGCCTGAGCCCAGGTGCGGCATGCCGTCAATGGGCAGGTCAGCGACCTTGCGGCGCATGTCCAGGCTCACCACCTGGGCGCTGGCGCTGCCCCCGGCCTTGGGGCGGGTGGCGCCCAGCGCGTGGCGGTAGCTCTGGTCAAAGAAGAAATCATCGAGCGGCTCTTCGAGCAGGGTACGGCGTACGCCCCATTGGCTTTTTGGGGTGGCGGGGGTCTTCTGGTCGTAGGAGATCTCCCAGATCTCGGGAAGATCCTTGAGCGCCACGACAAAGCTGTTCCTCGGCGTGGCATCGTACACCGCGGACACGCGCGAGCTGCTCTTGCCGTCCTGCGTCGCCGCGTCGTAGGTTGTCACCAGGTTCAGATCGGCGTCGAACAGCGCCAGGCTGTGCGGCAGGTAGTTGGCCGCCATGACCCAGCGCCCGTCGCCGCTCACGGCCACGTTGCGCATGTTCAGGCCGGCGCGCACCGCGGCCACCACGGCCAGACGCCACAGGTCGTACTTGGTGATCCAGCCGTCGCGCGAGCCGAAGAACACATAGCGCCCGTCGGGCGTGAACTTGGGGCCACCATGCAGGGCGTAGCGGCTGGCAAAGCGGGTGATGACCTCGAACTTGTCGCCATCGAGCAGCGACACATGGTGGTCGCCCCCCTCCACCACCAAAAACAGGTTCATGGGGTCGGCAGACCACACGGGCTTGGCGGGCTCATCGGCCGGTGCGGGGGTGGCCACGCGCGATGCGCGAATGTCGTCA
>RRZT011655579.1_pt1 | contig 34923 bp, 32 predicted proteins | sample 2165551 | NCBI WGS metagenome assembly RRZT01 (sample SAMN10456910, study PRJNA506462) | wastewater metagenome | biome: wastewater; feature: sludge; material: wastewater sludge; isolation source: wastewater sludge with Escherichia coli K12::gfp cells carrying plasmid... | place: USA: Moscow, Idaho...
CCCAGTTCCATTCCGAACCTGGAAGCTAAGCCTTGTAGCGGCGAAGATACTCCACTCCATAGGGTGCGGGAAAATAGCACCCCCCCGCAAATCAACAACAATGTAGTGCCCCTGAACCAACACTGGTCCAGGGGCACCACTGGTTTAAGCCCAGCCCGCCAGATCGGCCCTCACCAATGCTGCCAGGGCCTGTAACCAAGGCGCAGAGTCGTTCCCCCAAGGCACGTAGTTGAACTCACCGCCACCCGCGTCCTTGTAGGCAGCGCGATTGAGTTCATCGATCTCCTCCAACGTCTCCAAGCAGTCACTGACAAAACCCGGGCAGATCACATCGACCCGATCTGTGCCGAGCGCTCCAAGCGCTGTGACCGTGTCGATTGTGGCGGGAGTCAGCCAAGGGGCCGGGCCAAACTTAGATTGGTACGTCTTCACCACACCGCCATCAGGGATGCCTAAGCGCCGTTGCAATGCTGCAGTCGTTGCCTCACACTCCTGCGGATAGGGAATGCGCGAGCGATTCGCACGGCAAACTGGTTGCGGCTCCTGAGCATCCACCGTGCGACCTCGTCAGTAATTGACGCCGTCGTTGAGGCCGCGTACTGAGGGTAAAGGGGTACGACCAGAACCTTGCGGTATCCCTCATCCCGGAGACTCTGGAGGCCGCTCTGCACCGAGTTACTTCCATATCTCATTGCGAACCGGACTTCCGCAGCGTCACCGAACTCTTGCTGGAGGTACTCTGCCTGCTGCGAGGTTGCCTTCACCAAGGGAGAGGTTCCTTCGTCCCATATTGTCTTGTACTTCGCCGCTGACTTCCGAGGACGAATGGTTAGGACAATACCTTCAATGATCGGACGCCACAGAAGTGGGTGCGTTTCTATGACTCGGCGGTCCGAGAGGAACTCACGCAGATACTTTCTGGTGTGTCTAGTTTCCGGCTTATCAGGGCTTCCCAAGTTCACGATAAGGACAGCGGGGCGTGCGGGGGAAGTGTTCAAAGCAACGGGCCTTCCAATAGGAGCCTCCCATTCTAGCTTTGTGAGCGGCTCGGCTCACATCTGCGGGAGACCGCAAAGGCGCTACGGTTAGACCTGTGGACGATACCCTAGACCCCGCAGCGCCCGATACCGCAGCGCCCGATACCGCAGCACCTGATCCCGCAGTGCCCGACCTTGTGGAACGCGACCCTACATCCCCTGATCAGGTCCAAGATGCTGTGCCGCAATCTCGAACGCCCGGAGGACCCTGGGTGATTGTCGCTGTTGTCGCTGCGGTTCTCCTGATCGTTTACATCGGTACGGCGTGGCTCCTTTCTGACCGGGTGCCGCGCGGAACCACTGTTGCCGGTGTGACGGTCGGCGGCATGTCATCGGCAGCCGCTGAAGAGACTCTGGAATCCTCACTCGCCGAGCTTACTTCCGAGCCCATGACCGTTGTTGTAGATGGTGTAGAAGGCGAGTTTGACCCCGCACGAGCCGGCCTCATATTCGATGCGGATACCACGGTCGCACATCTCACCGGGTTCACGCTTTCACCGGCGCGCATGTGGAGCCATATTGCTGGTGGTCATGACGCCGCTCCCGTCAGTCAGGTTGATCGTGAACTGCTAACGGCCACCCTTGAAGGTATGGCAGAAAGCTTCGCTATTGCGCCGGTTGATGGTGGGATCAGCTTTGTTGATGCGCTGCCCCAGCCCACGCCTGCGAAGCCGGGCCTTGAGGTTGATGTCGACGGAGCCGTCACGAAGATTGGCGAGCAGTGGCTCACCGAACCCAGACCATTGGCGCTGCCCGCGGTTTCCGTTGAACCCGCCATCGACGACGCCGAGGTTGAACGGGCGCTGGCCGAGGACGCGACTCCTTTGGTGGAGGCTCCGATTACCGCAATCGTTGGTGAAACTTCGGTTGAGCTTGCTCCGTCCTCCCTAGCCGCGGCGGCCAGCTTTGTCGCTCAGGGGTCGACCTTGGAACTGATCTTGGACGGGAAGATTCTCAGTGAAGACCTGCGCTCCCAGGTCCCCGACCTTGAGCAAGCACCCGTAAACGCGACCGTCCGGATTTCCGAGGGCGCACCGCAGATCACCCCCGATGCGCTTGGAACCGAAGTCAATGCGGATGCGCTAGCATCCGGAGTCATCGCAGCATCGAAGAGCGAGATGCGAACGGTGGAAGTCGAGTTGGCTCAAGTTGAAGCGAACTTGACGGTTGCAGATGTCGAAGCGCTTGGGATCACCGAGAAGGTTTCAGAGTTCTCAACAAACTTAACGAACGACGAGGTCCGCACAAACAACCTGCGTACAGGCGCCGCCGCAATCAGCGGTGTGATCGTGAAGCCTGGCGAGACGTTCAGTTTGCTCGACACCCTTGGTCCCATCACCCCCGAGAACGGCTACGGGAATGCCGGTATCTTGATTGAAGGTGTCATCGTCGATGGGATGGGTGGGGGCCTCTCGCAGCTGGCTACCACCGTTTACAACGCAGCATTCTTTGCAGGGTTGGAAGATGTCGAGCACCAGCCACACTCCCAGTACATCAATCGCTATCCGGAGGGGAGAGAAGCGACGATTTTCGTCCCGTCGATCGACCTCAAGTTCAAGAATGACACTGACTACGGCGTGCTAATTGAGTCCTGGGTATCTGATGGGCAGATCCACGTTGAGTTTTGGGGTACCAAGGTATGGGAGATTCGCGTAGAAACGGGTCCACGCCAGGACATTGTCCAACCAACAACTGTGGTTTCGACTAGGGCCGGGTGCGTGCCGTCAGCAGCTGGTAACCCTGGGTTCTTCGTCAACGTGGACCGCCACTTCTACCGGGACGGTGAGTTCGTCAAGACCGATTCGCGAGGTTGGCGCTACCAACCAGTGAATGCGGTGCAGTGTGGCTGAGGCATGCCCGCCCAGTAAGGATATGGGCATACTGTTCCCATGAACGAAAGCCCTTCCGGCATCATCTACATGGCCGCGACTCCCATCGGGAACACTGATGATGCGTCTATCCGCCTCCGTCACCAACTGGAGACAGCCGACATCATCGCCGCTGAAGATACGCGCAGGCTGAAAGGCCTCTGTTCACGCCTGGGAATTGCGCCACAGGGACGCATCATGGCATTTCATGAGCATATTGAGAGCGAGCGTGCCGCAGAACTCATTGCTGCAGCCCAAGAGGGACAGACGGTCCTGGTCGTTAGTGACGCCGGCACCCCAACCGTGTCCGACCCCGGCTATCGACTAGCCATCCTCGCTGCTGCCGAGGACGTACGTCTTGCACCGCTGCCTGGTCCTAGTGCTGCTCTTGCGGCTCTTAGTGTCTCTGGTCTTCCGTCGGACCGCTTCGTCTTTGAGGGTTTCTTACCCCGCAAAGCCTCTGAACTGAGGGCTCACATTGAGAATCTGGCGCTGGAACCCCGCACTCTAATCCTCTTCGAATCTCCGCGCAGAACCGCCGCTACCCTTGCTCAACTTAGTGATGTGTTCGGCGGTGACCGCCGAGCCGCGCTGTGCCGGGAACTAACCAAGACTTACGAGCAGGTCACTAGGGGCACCCTGGCGGAGCTGGCGGAGTTTGCGCAGGTCCAGCCCGTGCTGGGGGAAGTAACGCTGGTTATCGAAGGTGCCCCAAAACGTACGCAAATGAGCCTGGCTGATCTTGCCCAGGCGGCGTTGACACTTGCAGAGCGGGACGGGATCCGCCTCAAGGAGGCGTCCTCCCAGGTTGCCGAAGGAAGCGGTCAGCGCCCCAACGCCATCTTCAAGGCCGCGTTGGACGCCTCTTAGACGTCTCTTAGGCGCTGCGCACCAGCCTGATTCGTGTGCGAGCCATCTCTTCCACCGCGGCCTCGCCCTGCTCGGGCGAAACTGGTTCAGTCAGGTCTATGAGGACGCGAACACGATCAAGTGAACGCATGCGGGCCGCATCCAATGCAGTCTCTTTCACGCAGTGGGACAGAGCCAATCCGACGATGTCAACGTCGTCAACGCCCTCATCCTCGAGGATGTCTTCAAGGTTCTCTCCATTGGGGCACTCCGCTTCAAACCCGGAGTACGCGGCCTCATACTCACCCTTCTTCAGGTGGTAATCGATGCTCACGGGTTCCAAGAACCTGTGCAGTTCGGCTTCTGGCGTGTCAGCAATGCCGTGCGGAGGCCAAGTGTCCACGAAGTCCGGAGTATCCGAGAAGTGTTCACCCGGGTCGATGTGCCAGTCCTGGGTCGTGATGATTACGTCGTAGTCGTCCTCGTGTGCAATGGCGTATTTTGCAATCCTTCTCGCACACTCATTCCCACCCTCAACCGCGAGTGCGCCACCTTCGCAAAATGTCGGCTGAACGTCGACGATGATCAGTGCGCGGGCCATGGCAGTTCCTCCAGATTGTTTCCACAGTTCGTTAGATCCGGCTCAGTCCACAAGCCTAGACTCTTCTCGGTTTTATTGGGAGGGGAAGCGCAACTAGGCTAGGGATATGAGTCATATTCTCTCCGCAGTTGCCTGGCCCTACGCTAACGGTCCCCGACATATCGGTCATGTTGCAGGTTTCGGGGTCCCCTCCGATGTCTTTTCTCGTTACATGCGAATGTCGGGCCATGACGTGCTCATGGTGTCGGGTACGGATGAGCACGGCACGCCTATTTTGGTCGAGGCCGAAAGGCAGGGCAAAACCCCGCGCCAGTTGGCGGATGAGAACAACCTGATTATTGCGCAGGACCTAGTCAAACTGGGTCTGTCATACGACCTCTTTACGAGGACGACGACCGCGAACCACCACGAGGTGACAAGGTCGATGTTCGAGGTCGTGCGCGACAACGGTTACATGATGGAGCAGACGGCGCAGGCCGCCATTTCGCCCTCGACGGGACGGACGCTGCCGGACCGCTACATTGAGGGCACGTGTCCGCTGTGTGGCTACGCGGGCGCGCGCGGGGACCAGTGCGACAACTGCGGAAACCAGTTGGACCCGATCGACCTGATCGATCCGCGTTCCTCAATCAATGGTGAAACCCCCGAGTTTGTTGAGACGACGCACTACTTCCTCAACCTGCCTGAACTGGCAACCGCGCTCAGTGAATGGCTCGACGGTCGTGAGGCCGCAGGCTGGCGTCCCAACGTCATTCGTTTCGCGAAGAACTTCCTTGAGGAGGTTCGCCCTCGGGCAATGACGCGTGACATTGACTGGGGTATCCCGGTTCCCGGTTGGGAGGATCAGCCTACGAAGCGCCTTTACGTCTGGTTTGACGCGGTGGTTGGGTACCTTTCGGCCTCAATAGAATGGGCGAAGCGCACCGGGGATCCGGAGGCGTGGCGGAAGTGGTGGAACGACCCGGAAGCACTGACCTACTACTTCATGGGGAAAGACAACATTGTCTTCCACGCGCAGATTTGGCCGGCTGAACTACTTGGTTACAACGGTGAGGGCGCGCTGGGCGGGACCCCCGGAGTGTTTGGTAAGTTGAACCTGCCGACCGAGGTCGTATCCTCGGAGTTCCTCACTATGGAGGGCAAGAAGTTTGCCACTTCACGCGGGATCGTCATCTACGTTCGCGACATGCTGGAGCGGTACCAGCCCGATGCGTTGCGCTACTTCATTAGTGCTGCGGGTCCTGAAACGTCTGACGCCGACTTCACATGGGAAGAGTTCCTGCGTCGCACCAACAATGAACTGGTTGCGGGGTGGGGGAATCTGGTCAACCGGACCGCCTCGATGATTCACAAGCGCTTTGGGGAGATCCCGGAGCCAGCGGAACTCCAGCAGATTGACGTCGACCTGCTGGGCTCGCTTGAGAATGGTTTTGACGAGGTTGGAACGCTGATTGAAGGCCACCACCAGAAGTCCGCCATCGCTGCCGTGATGCGCCTAGTTGGTGAAGTCAACCGTTACGTTACTGACACGCAGCCCTTCAAGCTGAAGACAGAAGAGGAGCTGCCGCGTCTGCGCACGGTCCTGTGGGTTCTGGCGCAGAGTGTTTCTGATTTGAACACGATGCTGGCACCATTCTTGCCGCACTCTGCCAATGCGGTTGATGCTGTCATGGGTGGCGCGGGCCGCATCGCGCCGATGCCGCGGCTGGTGTGGGTATCTGAAGGGGACGAGGACGGTCTACTTGCGGAGGCCCCCGGCACGCCCGAGGACGTTGCTCCGGACTCTGACCTTGAGGTTGCCGCGGGGAGCTACCCCGTGATTACCGGCGACTACACCGGTTACATGACGTGGGGCCGACATGACGTCGAAGTGGGGACTCCGATCGCCAAGCCGACCCCTGTATTCACCAAGCTGGATCCGTCCATCGTCGAAGAGGAACTGGAACGGTACGCCTCTCGGTAGTAGTGCTAGTTCTGCTCTGCTCCGGGCTGGCCCTGCCTCGCCGAAGCCGCGACGGGACCCCTGTTCTGTGAGGTGAGGTAGGCAAGGATGAGGAAGCCGATTCCTGCTGCCGCGAAGAGAATCACGACGATCGCCTGGAATGTATTACCTCCAAAAATGGAGGTAAACACAAGGATCAGGCCGACAATGGCAAGGATTGCCCCCCACACCAGGAGGCCCACGTTCATTGTTTGTGGACCCTCCTCGGGAACAGTTGCTGTGCCATAGCGCGCTTGCGGCATTGCACTGTAAGGGGCCTGTGGCGCTGCCATTCCCGGGCCGTACTGGTTTGTTGGCGAGGCGTAGGGGCCCGCGTAGTTCGGTGCGCCCCCCGGCAGCGTCGATGTCGCGATGCGGCTGCCATCGGGAGCGACAAAGATGCGTTGGACAGGAGGCATCGGCAGGGTCGGACCAGATTGCATGTTCGGCATTGGCTGGGTTGATCCCGGCTGAGTGCTCGGCATGGTGAACCTCTCCGTTGGTGTGTCTTGCGTATTGTCAGCCATGATCAGTTTCCCTCTCCGCTCTGAGCTGTTTCGTTTGCGCCGGATTGGGCTTCGTCACCAGAAGACGCAGAACCCAGGTTGTCAAGGACCACAAAGTGGACACTGGAGCCATCATCCAAATTCAACCGGAAGGACACCACGTTGCTCGCGTCGGCTCCGTCTCGGCCTAGATCCCACGGGTAGTTGCTGGGGACCGGGTCCGCGGTCCACGTGACTAGCGCGTCCTCGACCTCGTAGTTCCCCGAGAAGGTGGTGGGAGATGTCGCTTCAATATAGGAAGTGTCGTCCAAGTTGAGCTCCTGGATCATGGGGAGCTGTTGGGAGGTCAAGAGGACAGTCAGGTTCGAATACTCCAAATCCACGTCAAAGTCAGGGTTCTGGCCCTCGGGCAGTGCCGTCAAATCGAGGAGCAGGTTCTCTTCGTAGCCCTCAATGCTGCTTTCGGACGGGTCCACCTCGCGACCATCCATGTAGTTGAAGTCGTCCTCGGTCTCATAGTCATAGTCCTCGGTCCAGCCGAAACCGGAGTCTTCATCGAGGTATTCCGCCGATGAGCCGGTCGTGTAATCCCAGGTTGTGTTCCACGCACCCAGTGCAGCGCCCCCCATGAGGACGGGGAAGGACAGAACTGCGCCAACGATCGTGAACGGTAGAAACCATCCGGGCTTCTGGTTCTTTAACGCCGCGTAAATGAGGACGCCGCCCGCAATCAAAATGATGAGGCCGGTTGACACGAGGACGGCTGTGCCAGCGGTCCGTGTGCCGGTAGAACCGGTCAGAACCAGGATGCCAACCGCGGCGATAAGGAGCATCGCGCCGACGGCGGACAGTGATATTGAGTTGCTCAGAGTTGAAGATTGACTGCGCGCCTTGGGCGCAAGGTTTGATGGTTGTTCGCTCATGGTTCAAGTTTGCCGCACCAACGGTGTCCCCTGTCATGGGGTAAGACCCTGATAATCCCCTCAAAATGCCCGTAGGGGTGGGATGGGCGGCGCGTGTCTGCCACGATGGAGGTGTGTCAAAAACAGAACGACCACCATTGCGTCTCGCACAGTCCGACAGTGCGGACATGGATGCACCCTGGGTTGGAGGGGTAGCGTCCGGAGTTGCTTCCCGGTACGGGTTCCCAGTAGGGGCTGTCCGCGCCACATTCGGTGCGTTGAGTGCGGTTGCCGGCGCGGGCATCATCGCGTACATGTGGTTGTGGCTCACCACCCCCACAGACGAACAGTCGTCGCTGGACACCGAAGGCCAGCCAAGCGCAACAGAGGCCTTCCGCTCCCCGATGAGGGCGGTGGGTGAACGCCGGGACTCTCAGGTGACCGCGGGACGCCTCTTGGTTGTGGGATCCCTTTTCTTACTGTTCGCTGCTTTCGTAGCCGTCATAGGTATCGCCTCCGGGACGTCGGGGCCGACTTTCTTCTGGTCAATCATCACCGTTCTTGGCCTGCTCATGGTGTGGTTGCAAGCACCACGCATTGCGGGTCGAGCAGTGCGACCAATCGGCTTCGTAGTGCTCGGAACACTCATGGTCGTGGTGGGGACGGTAGCCGTCCTCGCGGCAAACGGGCAACTGGTCAACGTGGGGTCAGGGCTCATTGCTGCTCTCGCTGTCCTAGTGGTTGCGACAATCGCCCTCGCCCCCCTTGGTATGAGGGTGGTCAAGGACTTGACCGTGTCACGAAGCCGCGAGGCGCGTGAAGTGGAACGTGCTGATATTGCCGCTCACCTGCACGATTCAGTGTTGCAAACCCTGACACTTATCCGCGGCGCTGCGGATGACCCGGCCCGCGTGCGCGCCTTGGCACTCACCCAGGAGCGCGAGCTTCGCTCGTGGCTCTACACGGGAAGCGTTGAGGCAGCCGTGTCTGTTGCTGAGGCCCTCAAAGAACAGGCTGCTGACGTTGAAGCAACCTACGGGGTGGCGATTGATGTCGTCACCGTGGGGGACACGGTGCCGGGACCACGGCAACTCGCTGCAATTGCAGCGGCAGGTGAGGCAATGACGAATGCCGTGCGCCACGGCGCTACCCCCATCACCGTTTTCCAGGAGGCGCGCGGGGGCGACCTCGAAATTTTTGTCAAAGATGCTGGAGATGGCTTTGACATGAAAGCCATCCCGGACGATCGTCACGGGCTGCGCAACTCAATCCTCGGTAGGGTCTCTCGGGTCGGCGGCAAGGTTGAGGTGCGGTTCCTGCCCCCGGTGGAAGTCTCACCGTGGAGTGTGCCCGAGGCTGCAACGGCGCCCTCGGACACGGAAGCTGAAAAGAGTGTCGGCGGAACAGAGATTCGTATCTTCTTGCCGCAAGCGCCAGATGAGCGCTGGGTGAGCGTGGCGCGGGACAATAGTGTTGGAATGGCGCCCATAGCGGCGGCAGAAACTGAGAAGAGGGAATCGGCATGACAATCCGCGTCCTAGTAATCGATGATCACCCCCTTGTGCGGGCCGGTGTCCGGTCAGAACTTGAGAAGAGTGACGTAATCGAAGTGGTGGGGGATGCCGCTGACGTGGATTCTGCGGTGGAGGCGTGTCACTCGTTGCAGCCGGACGTGGCCCTTCTTGATGTTCATCTTCCTGGCGGCGGCGGGGGAGGGGGTCCGGAAGTGGCTCGCAGGTGCGCCGATATTTCCCAGACGCGGTTCCTTGCCCTGTCGGTTTCTGACGTCCCAGCCGACGTCGTGGCGGTGATTCGGGCGGGTGCTCGAGGGTATGTCACCAAGTCGATTTCCACGCCGGAACTGATCGCATCCGTGGAACGTGTTGCGGCGGGAGACGCGGCGTTTAGCCCCCGTCTTGCGGGGTTTGTCCTGGACGCCTTCGGCACTGAGTCAACGGCGTCGAATGTCGAGGACGAACTGGACCTCCTTACTACCCGTGAGGCAGAGGTGATGCGGCTCATTGCTCGTGGCTACACCTACAAGGAGGTCGCGTCCGACCTCTTCCTCTCTGTGAAGACAATCGAAACTCATGTTTCTGCGGTTCTGCGGAAACTGCAGCTATCGAACCGTCACGAGCTCACCCGGTGGGCTTTGAAGCGCAACATCGTTTAGGTGATGTGGGTGCGTTACTTGGTGGCGCGCGGGGTCATCGCATCCAGGATTGCGTCTGCCTGATCCAGGAGGATTCCCAAGTGGGTGGCTTCTGGATCAAAGATCAGCTCACAGCCGGGCAGGGATTTTGCCAGCTCTCTGGTTCCGTCGATGTCGACGGAGGTGTCGCTGCCGCCCTGCCAGATGGTGATGGGAAGGGGAGGGGAGAGTACCTCAAGTTCTCGTGCCACTTCTGTGACTGTGGTTCCCCAGTCGGTCAGTAGGGCGGCGTTGTCATGAACGACCCCGCGGCTTGAGACCTCTTGGGCGTGACGATGGGAGCGTGCGAAGACCCGTCGATAGATGCGCTGGTCTGGGCGTTTCTGTCGGTGCTTGTCGGAGAGGCGGAAGGACAGTTCCAAGATGGACTCACCAACGCGTGGCACCCGAGTGAGTGCCTTGAGGGCTGGCATCCAGATTTTGCTCGCCCACCGCTCCAAGTCGTTGTTGAGGACTGCGCGTTCAGTCTGAGGGGCGACCAGGCCAATGCGGTAGAGGTGTTTGCGGAGTTTTGGTCCGCACACCAGCGCGTACGGCCCACCCCCCGACCAGCCGACAATGGAGAATTTCACCAGGTTGAGGTGGTCCGTGATTTGGCGGACGTCGCCCGGCCAATCGATCACCTGCCGGTCAAGAAGAAAGTCGGACCGACCAACGCCGGGGCGATCAACCGCGATGATGCGTGCTTTCCTTGAGCGGGCAGCGTCCTCGAACACCCCGCCCTCGACGGAAGAACCAGGGGTGCCGTGAAAGTAGAGGATCGGGAAGCCGTCCTCGGCCCCAAACTCTCGCCACTCGATACGCCGCCCATCTTGAAGCGTCATCTCGCTTCGGCGTCCCTCGAACGAACCCGTGTCTTCCTGGTGCAGTGGATTGGGGGTATCTGCTCTGTCAGTCAAAAACGTCACCCACCTAACTGGTCCACAGGCAAATCTACCTGCCCCGCGGCGGCAATGTGGGAAGTGCATCATAGAATGCATTGGTAGAAGTTCCCCACACGGGTGCCCAGATCTCAACTAGCGGAGGAAACGCTGTGTCGGAAAGCACTAGCCAGAATCCAGAAGCCACTAAACCTGACGGGAAGGGATGGGCCAGTCAGGTTGGTCCGTGGATTACCCGCTACGGAAAATGGGTGTGGGCCGCACCAGTGTCGCTGGCGCTTGCGGCCCTCATGGTCGTTGTTAGGGTGGCCGCCCAGATCGTTGGCTCAGATGCCCTGATGTGGAACGTGGCAAGCGGGGTGGGTGAGCCGTGGTGGACGGTCTTTACCTCCGTGGTGTGGACTTCGACTTGGGTTCACCTTGTTGTGGATGTGGTTCTGCTCCTCAGTCTGGGCGCGTGGGTGGAACGCAAGATTACCTCTCAGTGGTACGCACTGGTGGGGCTTGGGTCCGCCTGGGCGGGAACCGCGCTGGCGCTGGGGGGTGCTCAAGTCATTTCCCTCGTCGATCGCCAGTGGGCCGAGGCGTTGGCACCCCAGTACATTTCCGGGATCACCGGACTTCTCGTTGGTACGGCGCTGGCGGTCTCCATCCGTTTGGACACACTGTGGCGAAGGCGAATCCAGATCGTCCTGTTCACCATCCTTGGCGTCGCAGTGCTTTTCTCAGGGTCGATCGACTCAATCGCCTCCCTGCTTGCAGGCATCATCGGCTGGGCTATTGGCTTTGTTCTGTGGGGGAAGAGCCGCGACCGGCGTGGCCTGACAGGAACGCGCCGTGAAGGGCGCGTACTGATTGCGATCGTCGTGGCCGGCGTGACGATTGGGACGTTGATGGCGCTGCGTTCCCCAGATATGGTGGGCGCTCTGGCAAACCTGCGCGGTGATCTACTCCTTGACGTCAACGAGGAAGATGTCGCCCAGGTCTGTAACACGGCAGGCATGGAAGCCCAGTGCGCTCATATGTCGTACATGCTGCGCTCCACGGGCTTCGCCGCAAGGTTGTTGCCTATTTTGCCGCTGCTGGTGCAGCTTGTGCTGGCCTGGGGTTTGCGCGGCGGGCGGCGGGCTGCGTTCTGGGGCACCATGGTCATTCAGGGCGGATCGGCACTGCTGGCCATCGCACACCTTGTGGTCGTCCGGGCCTCGGTTAGCGGCTTCGACGCTGTCGCGGAGTCGCTGGGGATGAACGAGGGCGGTGTGCCTTCCGCCCGCCTCATCATCCCGATTGTGGTTCCGTTGACCCTGCTGCTCCTGGTGGCGGCGAACCGCCGACTCTTCACGGTGAAAGCGGCCGCTGGCACATACACGAAGTTCTGGACCCGATTGGGTGTGGTCACCACCATCGTCCTCGTCATATATGTTGCCGTAGGTCTTGCGATGCGGCACACATTCACTCCGGAAGCCACGCTGTTTGGGTTGGTTGGGGACTTCTTTGTGAGGCTTCTGCCGGTTCCTGCCCTCTACCTGATATCCCCGCAGTTCCAGAGTGATTCCATGTGGCTGTCGCGGGCTACCGACTGGCTCGCTATTCTGCCGTGGCTGGCGGCGATCGTCCTTCTCTTGGTTTCCTTTGGAAAGCGGGCGCTGCCGAACGCGGCTGAGCGCGAGCGCTACAAGGAGATTGTTCGCGCCACCAACGCCGGGACCATGGCGTGGATGTCGACGTGGGAAGGCAATGACTTCTGGGAGTCGCAAAAGTACGAGGCCGGAGTGGCTTACCGTTCTGATCTGGGCGTTGCCCTGACAGTGACGGACCCGGCGGCGCATCCTGAAGACTTGGAAGAGGTAATGAAGGAGTTCGCGGACTTCTGTTCTTCCCAGGGCATGATTCCAGCTTTCTACTCCGTTCATGGACCCGTAACCGAGGTCACTGACTCGTGGGGTTGGCCCAGACTGCAGGTGGCAGAGGAAACCGTCCTCGAACTACCGGGACTCGCCTTCAAGGGGAAGTCATTCCAAGGGATCCGCACGGCGCTCAACCGGGGGACAAAAGAGGGGATCCGCCCGGTGTGGACGACCTGGCAGGAATGCCCGCCGGACCTGGCCATGCAGATTGAGGCGATGTCTGAGCAGTGGGCCTCCGGAAAAGGACTACCTGAGATGGGCTTCACCCTAGGCGGGGTCGATGAGCTGGATGACCCCGATGTGATGCTGCTACTTGCAGTGGACGAGGACGACAAGCTGCACGGGGCGACCTCGTGGATGCCCGTCTATGAGCAAGGGAAAATCATCGGGTGGACGCTTGACTTCATGCGACGACGTGACGATGGTTTCCGTCCAGCCATGGAGTACATGATTGCTCAGGCGGCGCTGTGGGCGCAGCAGGAAAACTACCAGATTCTGTCACTGTCGGGCGCGCCGCTTGCGAAGGCTCAGCCGGCGAAGAACGCGGATAGTGTGACGGACGAGGACGTTGAGGCGGGGTCGTCGTCGGCCGCCCTCGACTTCATCCTCGAGATTTTGGGCAAGAACTTGGAGCCGGTGTACGGCTTCCGGTCACTGTTGCAGTTCAAGGCGAAGTTCCGGCCGACGTACACTCCGGTTTATCTGAGCATGCCGGATGTGGGTTCGCTCGCGACGGTTGGGCTGGCTATTGGTCACGCCTATTTGCCTGACATGACCGTTGCGGATACGGCGCGGTTGGTGAAGGCGTTGCGCGACAAGTAGGGGAGTCCCACCCGACCCCGCCCAACCACCGCTAGGGTTGCCGCCGACGGCCTCGGCCGCCACTGTCTGCCGCCGCCGACGGCCTCGGCCGCGCCCGCCCGACCCCGCCCCCGCGTCACTCGCGGCAGCCTCGCCCTCGGCCGTGCCCGTTCAACCACTGCTAAGGTTGCCGCCGTCACGTAAGGTAGCCGGGATCACGTATGGTTGACTGTTTTTCGGCCAAATTCCGGGCAATCTTAGGTGATCCCGGCAACCTTAGGGGCCAGCGGAGGAAATCGGTGTCGGAGCCCTGCTGCCACCGCCCTCGGCCCTTCCATCCACATCCACTGTGCGGCAACGGTGCCGCACGCGTGCGACCTGGGCTATGGCCCAGGCTGCGATCCTGCGACTACAACTTGTCCTCGGCTGAACCTGATCGCAAATCTGGTGAAACACGCCCACCCCGCAGGAGTATCAGACTTCTAGGTCCCCTCTCGGCGCCGTGGTCCCCCGCAGGTCGAGTTCATTGCACTAGTGAGTGTCTTTCTCTACCTGCGCAGCTCCGAGGAGCCTGCGGGGGACCAACCAGCTCGGTCTTCCAGCTGGGTGGGCTGAGGCGTGGGGCATTCCGCTGGCGTGGCCCTGGGTTGTGGGGTGGTCATCAGGGCATTCCGCGAAATGTATACGTTCGCGGGCTGCCAGGCTGTTTGGAGTCGGCGGGCTGGTGTTTTCTTGTTGTTGAGGTTGGTGCTGGCGCTACCCCACGTCATAACGGAGCGGGCTACGCCTAACGGAGCGGGTTTGGCATGCATAACGGTGTGATTCTAGGCCAAATGGAGCCAAACTCGCTCCGTTAGGCATAACCCGCTCCGTTAGGCGCACCCGGCTCCGTAATGCTCGGGTACCCCGAGCGGCCGGGCATCCAAGTCCCCGTCGCGGGCATCCAAGCGCCCGGCGGCAGCATCCAAGTCCCCGTCGCTGGCACTCAGGTTTCCATCACTGACGCTGCAGCCCCTGTGGCGAAGTGATGTGTGGGTGTGGGTGCCTGTGCGTAGGTAGAGTGTGGCGACGCGGTGCGAAGATGTCGGAAGCCTGCTCTAAGGTAGAGGGGCCATGGACATCCAGAACTTTCTTTTCGAAGCCCACCCCGCAGTCGAGGACGAGGTGTCGCCGTTTGGTGCCGCTACCGCCTCCCGCCCGGACGGAGTAGCGCCGTTTGGTGCCGTTACCGCCTCCCGCCCGGACGGGGCCTCATCCCTTGACGTGCTCACCGGCCTGAACGAAGCCCAAGCACGCGCCGTTCAACACAGCGGGACGCCGCTCCTGATCATGGCCGGCGCCGGCTCTGGGAAGACCCGCGTCCTCACACACCGCATTGCCTATATTCTGCAAACGCACCAGGCCCGCCCTGGCGAGATCCTTGCAATCACCTTCACAAACAAGGCCGCCGCCGAAATGCGCGAACGAACAGCGAAGCTAATCGGGCCAGAGGGGCGGCGGGTTTGGGTGTCAACCTTCCACTCCGCATGCGTTCGTATCCTGCGCGAGCATCATGATGCCGTGGGCTTGAAGTCAACGTTCAGCATCTACGACATGCAGGATTCACAACGTCTGCTCTCCATGGTGCTCAAGGACCATGGCGTGGATACCAAACGCTTTACCCCACGCATGGTTTCGGGTCGAATCTCAGACCTGAAGAACGAACTGATCGGGCCCGGACAGTACATTGAGACCGCCCCATCAGACCCCATTTCGCAAATGGTCGCAAAGGCTTACAAGGAGTACAACAAGAGACTTCGCCAAGCCAACGCCCTCGATTTCGACGACCTGATCATGTTGACGGTCGAAATGCTGCAGAAGCATCCGGGGATTGCAGAGGCCTACCATCGCCGATTCCGCCAAATCATGGTTGACGAATACCAGGACACGAACCACGCCCAGTACGTCCTCGTTCGCGAACTTGTTGGTGACGGCAGCGACGGCGTTGAACCTGCACAACTGACTGTTGTTGGGGACTCAGACCAGTCGATCTATGCTTTCCGCGGCGCTTCCATTCGCAACATTGAAGAGTTTGAGCAGGACTATAAGGATGCGACAACCGTCCTACTTGAGCAAAACTACCGCTCCACCCAGAACATACTTGATGCCGCGAATGCCGTAATCTCTCGCAACCGAGGCCGCAGAGCAAAGAACCTGTGGACCGCCGCTGGCAAAGGTCCACTTGTCGCTCTGGAAGCAGGGGACTCGGAACACGATGAGGCTCGACTGATCATTTCTGAGCTGCGTTCCCTCGATGTCAAGAACGTTGACTGGGGCGACATCGCGATCTTCTATCGCACCAACGCCCAGTCACGTGTCATTGAAGAAATGCTGCTGCGCTCAGGGATTCCCTACAAGATTGTTGGGGGCACTCGGTTCTACGAGCGCCTCGAAGTCAAAGATGCCCTGGCCTACCTGCAGGCAGTTGTCAATCCTGACAACACCGTCGCACTGCGGCGCACACTCAACACCCCCAAGCGTGGCATCGGTGACAGTGCGCAAGCCGCCATCGCGGCACACGCTGACAGGTATGGATTGTCCTTTGGCGGCGCGCTTGCGGACACAACCGAGTCCAGCGAACGGCCAGTTGAAGGGCTGGCACCGCGCGCTCGCGCATCAGCCGCTCAGTATTGGGGCCTGCTTGAAGAGATGCGCGCCCTCGATGCCGCAGGTGAGACGCCCGCGGTGATTCTTGAGAAGATCCTGGACTCAACCGGGTACCTCGCAGGGCTTCGCGCCTCAACAGATCCACAGGATGCCTCACGCGTCGAGAACTTGGCTGAGCTGGTTTCAGTTGCGGAAGACTTCGCAAATGAAGGAAGTGTTGACGCCGCAGACCTCGGGGCCTTCCTCGAACGCATTGCACTGGTTGCCGATGCAGACCAGATCCCAGGGGAAGCGGAACGCAGGGGCCAAGTTACCCTCATGACCGTTCACACCGCCAAGGGCCTCGAGTTCCCCTACGTGTTTGTAACCGGACTTGAAGATGGAACCTTCCCACACAAGCGGTCGATGGATGACGAAAGTGAGCTGGCAGAGGAACGCCGACTTGCATACGTGGCTCTGACGAGGGCGCAAAAGCAGCTCTACCTGACGCGAGCCGCAACCCGTAGCGCTTGGGGCGCTGTTGAGCACATGCCTCCGTCGCGGTTCCTTGACGACCTTCCAGCAGAAGCAGTTGAGATTCGCAGCGAATCCACGCAGGAAAAGTTGTGGAAGAGCGCCCATGAGCGGGCGCGCCAACGCTCATTCGAGGCCAGCGAGTGGGGTGGTTACGGCGACGATGATGGCGGACCAATCATTGGGTCCGGGACTTCGGGGTCGTGGGGTTCAGGAAGTCGTGGTGGCTCCGGGGGCCGCGGTGGTTCCGGGAGTCGCGGTGGTGCAGGAAGCCGCGGGAGTTTCAGTGGAGGGGCCTCCGGGAGTCGCGGGAGTTTCAGCGGCGCAGGTTCGACGGGACGCGGCTCGAAAGGGTCGAGGCCAGGTGGATTCGGCGTGGAAACATCTGCGAGGTCCTCTTCCAGTGGCGGCTCCGGAAAGGCGTCCTCGGCTGAAGAAGACGCGCCGACACTGTCGCTGACTGTCGGGGATCGCGTCATGCACGCAACCCTCGGTGAAGGCGTTGTTGTTGGCACCGAAGGCTCCGGTCGCTCTGCGGTTGCCAAGATTGCCTTCGACAGTGCCACCAAGCGTCTCCTCCTGCGTATGGCTCCCCTCACAAAGCTCTAGGCTCTGGGACTTTTGTCGTGAAGAGTTCTGCAAAGACAGTCCCGAAACGCTATCTTTGAGGGGGCTAGAGGTGGCGCCACGATAGTTACGGGAGCGCCAACCCAACCGACGCGGTATGTCAACAGCCAAGAAGGGAACAACGGAGTGGACCTTTACGAATACCAGGCCAAAGATATTTTTGACGCCCACGGTGTGCCTGTCCTGACGGGCATTGTGTGCACCACCGCCAAGGAGGCGAGGGAAGCTGCCGAGACAATCGGGGAGTTCCCCGTGGTCGTCAAAGCACAGGTGAAGATTGGCGGCCGCGGTAAAGCCGGTGGGGTGAAGCTCGCCTGGAGCGCCGACGAGGCCGAAGAGTGGGCGTCGCAAATCCTCGGAATGGACATCCGCGGGCACACCGTCTACTCCGTCCTCGTCGTGGCTGGCGCCGACATCGCAGAAGAGTACTACTTCTCAATCCTTCTGGACCGTGCTGAGCGGTGCGACATCGCCATGTGCTCCAAAGAAGGTGGCATGGACATCGAAACGTTGGCGAAAGAACGCCCCGAAGCGTTGGCCCGCGTCAAACTGAGTCCGACGGTTGGCATCAACGAAGAGGTCGCCCTCGACATCCTTGCCAAGGCTGGCTTCTCAGAAGATGAAGCAATCCCCCTTGCCCCCGTCCTCGTCAGCCTCTGGAAGGTCTACAAGGGTGAGGACGCGACCCTGGTTGAGGTCAACCCCCTGGTCAAGACGGTCGATGGCCGCATCATTGCCTTGGATGGCAAAATCTCCCTTGACGACAACGCATCCTTCCGTCATGCCGCCCACGCGGCACTTGCGGATCGCCGCTCCGACGACGCACTTGAAGTGCAGGCTCAAGAGGCAGGTCTGAACTATGTGCGCCTCGACGGAGAAGTTGGCATCATCGGCAACGGTGCGGGCCTCGTGATGTCCACCCTTGACGTTGCCGCCATGGCTGGCGAAGACTACGGCGTGAAACCCGCGAATTTCCTAGACATCGGTGGTGGGGCATCCGCCGAGGTGATGGCTAAGGGCTTGGGCGTCATTCTGGGTGATGAGCAAGTCCAGTCTGTCTTCGTCAACGTCTTTGGCGGGATCACAGCGTGTGATGAGGTGGCGCGGGGCATTGTCGGCGCCCTCGAGATCCTGGGAGACAGCGCTACAAAGCCGATCGTTGTCCGTCTGGATGGCAACTCGGTTGTTGAAGGCCGGGAAATCCTAGCCCAAGCAGGCCTTCCACTGGTCACCATGGTTGACACCATGGACCTGGCAGCTGCAGAAGCTGCCCGCCTAGCGGGTCTCGCACTGGGGCGAGATGACGCGGAGGTTTCCGTAGAGTTCACAGCAAGCAGGGGGATGTAACCGGAGATGGCCATTTTTCTAACCGAAACTGACCGAGTCATCGTTCAGGGAATGACAGGCTCGGAAGGCATGAAGCACACACAGCGCATGCTTGATTCTGGAACCAGAGTCGTTGCCGGAGTAAACCCCCGCAAAGCCGGGGTGTCCGTGCAGTTTGACGTCGTTGGATACGGACCCATGGAAGACCTGGGCCTCGTCGAATCCGGGAGCGTTGACGTCCCCGTTTTTGGTACGGTTGCGGAAGCTAAAGAAGCCACGGGAGCCACGGTATCCGTAGTATTTGTGCCCCCCGCATTTGCCAAGGGAGCAGTGATTGAGGCAATCGACGCCAACCTAGACCTAGTTGTCGTCATCACGGAGGGCATCCCCGTCGCAGACTCGGTTGCCTTCGTGACCCACGCAGTGGAAAAGGGTGTCCGCCTGATTGGCCCCAACTGCCCAGGCATTATTAGCCCCGGTAGGTCGAACGTGGGAATCACTCCCGCTGACATCACGGGGCCGGGTGGCATCGGGCTGGTTTCCAAGTCGGGAACCCTCACTTACCAGATGATGTACGAACTCTCAGACATTGGCTTCACAACCTGTATTGGTATCGGCGGGGACCCCGTGGTGGGCACCACCCACATCGATGCTCTGAAGGCTTTCCAAGAGGATCCAGACACCGAAGTGATCGTCCTCATCGGTGAGATCGGTGGTGATGCTGAAGAACGGGCTGCCGACTACATCGCGGCAAACGTCACCAAACCTGTCGTTGGATACGTTGCCGGATTCACAGCACCCGAAGGTAAGACCATGGGGCACGCGGGCGCAATCGTTTCAGGCTCGTCGGGCACCGCCGAAGCCAAGAAAGAAGCACTGGAAGCCGTCGGTGTGGCGGTGGGTCGAACCCCCAGCCAGACCGCGGATCTGGCACGCGCCGCATACCGGGAGATCCACCAGTAACAAGACATGCCGCGAGCAACGGTGCTCAAGCCCCCAAGCTGCAACGAAGATAGAGGGAATGAGTACTGACAGCGACACGCAGACACCCGTGGAAGCGGGCGCAACGCACCCCACGTGGAAGAGCGAGCGCCCCACCTTCACGGTCACGCTGCCTTCAGGTTGGGCCCGCAGCGCCCTCGCAGGCATTGAGGCAGCCCTACTGGGGTGGCTGATCCCCGCGTTGGCAGTCGCCGTTGGCTTCTTGGCTGACTCTTCCAACGCCTGGCTCAGTGACACATCGATTGGGGAAGCAGGCCGTAGCGGCACCGAACTCTGGGCGATGACCCTTGGATCACCCGCGGTTTTCTATGGGGTGACGGTTAGCATCCTTCCGCTCCTGTGGACGCTGATACAGGTAGTGGTGTTCAGAGCCCTCCTCCTGTCGGGCCGCAACTTCGGGTCCGCAGCGCTGTGGACTTCGATCCCCTTCTACCTACTGACAGTGCTGATAATCCTCACCGCTTCCGGCGCCCAAGTCATCCTTTGGCGCGCACTGGTTGGCGCGGGACTCATCTCCTTGATCGCCGTGGGGTGGGCGGTTGCGCGGCAAACAGAAACCTTCCCACGCTGGGCGAAGAAGCTCCGTTGGGTGTGGTCGGGGATCCTCATCGGCCTTTCATGGCTGGGGGCGGTAGCCGCAGTTGGTCTGACAGTCCTTGTGATTGCATTGGCCGTATCCTGGCCGAAAGTTGTCGTTGCGACAGAGCTATTTGGGTTCAGCAGCGCCGGCAACTTCGGTCTTGGAGTCATGCAAGCCATGTACCTTCCCATGTTTATGGCTTGCGCCATTGCCTGGGTATCGGGCGCAGGATTCTCCGTGGTTGGGGGGTCGGTATCTTCTGCTCACGTTGTCGCCCCCAACGAGGCCGTCTTCCTCCCCATAGTCGCGACCGTCCCCACCACTGCGCCGGGGGCGTGGGTGCCCGTCCTGCTCGCCCTCGGCGGAGTAGGGCTTGGCGTAGTGTTTTCCGTTGTGACATCGCGGTTGTCCCTTGTTGACGCGTCCCGGCGTGGCGCTGTCGCCCTCGCATCCTTCGCTGCGGCGATGTACGTGTGGATGAGCGCATCGCGCGGTTCACTTGGGGAGAACCTCCTGGCCACCCTCGGCCCCACGCCTCACGCGTGGCTGGTGACGACAGGCCTGGTGGGATGCGTTGCGTTCGCTGTGGGGATTGCACTGCACCCGGAGACGCGCCAGCGTGTCAGGGAAGGGTTCGGCTCGTTCCGCGAAGCCCGCTCTGCGGACGAGGGCGAAGGTACTGATCGTGCCGACGCAGATGCCATCCAGGCGACAGTCGACGATACTGATGTTAGTGACAACGAAGCTGATGTGGATGAGGTCGGAAAGGGGAGCAATGGGAGATTCTGACCCGCCTGTAGTCCCCGACCCACCACCGGCGCAGGGCCTGGATCCTGACATCTGGCCCGATAGCAAGCACTCCGGGGCCGAGCCGAAGGCCGCGGGGCCCTCTAGAGAGGCCTCCATGATCTTCGGGATTGTCACCGCTGTCGCGGCAGTGCTCGGGGTGCTCGCCGTCGTCGTTCTTGCCCTATTGGAACGCCCTCATGTCGCTGCTGTCCTGCTTGGATCCGGCATGGTGATGATGGGGTTTCTTCGTGGAGCCTGGCCGGGACGCCCGTGGTTTTCTGCCCGCAACAGGTGGTTCGACGCGTTAGTGTTCGCGCTGGTGGGCGTGGCAATCCTCTGGCTCTCGCCGTGGACGGCGCAGATCCCGCCTGCTTAGAGTGCTGCGCCCTCGTCCTCCCAGTCGCCAACTTTGGTGAGCCACTTCCGTTTGGAGGCGTCAGACGCTCGGGAGGCTGTGATGCTGTCCCGCGCTAGGTCCGCGATCTGCCCCGCGCTGAACCCGTGCACATCGCGCACTGTGACGTACTGGTCGACAAGGCGTGACCGGAACAGTAGGGGGTCGTCCGCGCTCAGCGCGACCGTGGCTCCCGCATCAACGAAAGACCGCAGGGGAAGACTCGCGGGGTCAGAGAAGACGCCCAGCGAAACGTTCGAGGCCGGACAAATCTCAAACGCAATCCCGTCATCAACCAGCCGGTGCAGAAGTTCGGGGTCCTCACTTGCCCGCACGCCATGTCCTAGACGTTGGGGTGCCAGGTGGTTGACGACCTCGCGCACAGACTGGGGCCCCAGCAGTTCACCGCCGTGAGGTACCAGACTTAACCCTGCACGCTTGGCGATCTGGAAGGCGTTAGCGAACTCGGCGGTTGATCCCATGCGTTCATCATTGGAGAGGCCGAACCCGATCACCTCCCCGGGTTGATCCCCGGCGTACTGGGCAGCGAGCCGGGCCAGCACCCGCGCATCCAAAGGGTGCCGTGTCCGAGAGGCGGCGACAATCACGCCAACCTCAACTCCCGTTGCCTTCGTAGCCGCTTTGGCCTCGTCAAGGATGATTTCGAGGGCGGGCGTCAACCCCCCGACAAACGGGGCGTACGAGGTCGGATCAACCTGGATCTCCAAGCGCACAGACCCTTCGGCAGCATCGTCCTCGGCTGCCTCACGAACCACCCTGCGCATGACGTCCTCGGACCGAACCAGAGACCTGGCGGAGTCGTAGGAACGTTGGAAGCGGAACCACCCGCGGGCATCGGCGGGAACCGTGAGTGGGTCTTCTTCAAGCAGGTGCGCGGGGAGTCGCAACCCCTGCTTGTCTGCCAACTCCAGCATGGTGGCGGGCCGCATGGACCCCGTGAAGTGGAGGTGAAGGTGCGCCTTCGGAAGGCTGGTGAGCCGCGGCCTGGAGGTCTGTGGCCCTACGACCACTTGGCAAACCAGTCAATGATTGCCCGGGTGTAAGTGTCCTGCTCAGGTTCGTTGAGTAGTTCGTGGTAGGCGCCCTCGAACGTGACAAGTTCGACCAGATCACCGGCCCTTTCAGCGAACTCAACCGAACCTTCGAAGGAAGCCAAGCCATCATCTTCGCCGTGAAGGATCAGGGTGGGGCGGGCCAGAAGGTTCGCGTGGCGAATCACCTGGCGACCCTGCACCGCCATGGAAGCACCCGTGATGAGGGGGACTTTGCCGTGGTAGACGCTGGGATCTGCCTCGTAGTCCGCAACAACCTGGGGGTCGCGGGAGAGCAGCTCCGTGTCCAACGCGACCGAGTCGAGGAAGGGGAGCAGTGAACCCACCCTCGCCCCCAGTGTCGCAACCGTTTCATTGATGTGTGGCAGGGGGCGCAGCGCGGGCCCCGTGACCGCAACAGCACCCACACGCGCCGGTGAAAGTAGCGTGGAAGCCAGGGTGATGAGGCCACCCATGGAGTGCCCAAAAAGAAGAAGATCAGAGGTGCGGGACTGTTCGAGGACGTCCCGGCGCGCATCAAGGTGCTCACCGATGAGGGCGCCAACATCTACGCGTGAGCGTCTGCCGGGGGAGGTGCCGTGGCCCGTGAAGTCGAATGTCCAAGCGTCAAAGCCCGCTTTGTTGAGCGCATGGATGAACCGGTCATATCGTCCTCGGTGCTCGCCGAAACCGTGGGCTAGCAGGACGGTTCCGCGGGGGACGTCCTCGGGTGAGCGAGAAGAGAAAAGTTCCGGATGCCTATGCGCGTGACTCATGCGTCAAGTTTGGCACAAGAGGTGCCAGCAGGAAGTCGTGATCTTGCTGGCACCTTGCCGGTTAGGCGAACAGGGCTTGGAGGCGCGAAATGCCCTCAACGAGATCCTCGTCGGAAACCGCGTAGGAGAGGCGAATGTAGCCCGGCGTCCCGAAGGCTTCCCCGGGAACAACGGCGACTAGGGCCTCATCAAGGATCAGGTCCGCAAGTTCCGAGGACGTGTTGGCGACCCTCCCGTTGATTTCTTTGCCGAGGGCGCCCTCGACCGAAGAGTAAACGTAGAAGGCTCCCTGCGGCATCGGGGTGTCGAATGCTTCAATTTCCTGGAGCATTGAAACGATCAACTTGCGGCGGCGGTCGAAGGCCTCCCGCATTTCCCCAACCGCTTCCTGTGGGCCGGTCAGCGCTTCCAACGCGGCCTTTTGGGCGATGTTGTTGACGTTTGAGGTGAGGTGGGACTGCAGGGCGCCCGCAGCTTTGATGACGTCGGTTGGGCCAACCATCCAGCCCACGCGCCACCCCGTCATTGCGTACGACTTGGCGACACCGTTCAACACGATGAGCTGGTCGGCGATTTCGGGGACGGCGCGGTACATGGGAACGACCTCGACCCCATCGTATGCAAGGGCTTCGTAGATGTCGTCGGAGAGGACCCAGATGCCATTCTCAAGTGCCCACTCGCCAATTGTCTTGACCTCTTCGGGTGAATACACGGCGCCCGTCGGGTTGGATGGCGAGCAGAAGACGAGGGCGATCGTTTTGTCTGTTCGCGCGGCCTCGAGGGCTTCGACAGTGACCTTGTAGTCGGAAGTGATGTCTGCGACGACGGGAACTGGGACGCCACCGGCCAACTTGATGGTCTCCGGGTAGGTCGTCCAGTAGGGGGCGGGAAGAAGGACCTCATCGCCCTCGTCGATGATTGCTGCGCAAGCCTGGTAGACGGCCTGCTTGCCCCCGTTGGTGATGAGAACGTCGTTTGCTGAGGGAACCGCGTCACCGAAAACGCCGACCTTCTGTGCTACGGCCTCACGCAGCGCAAGGAGTCCGTTCCCGGGAGTGTAGCGGTACGAGGTGGGGTCTTTCGTTGCGACAAGTGCGGCATCGACAATGTTCGCGGGGGTGTCGAAGTTCGGCTCACCGGGCGCAAAGTTGATAACCGGCTGGCCGGCGGCCTTGAGGGCTTTACCTTTGGCGTCGATGGCGAGGGTTGCGGAAGGGGTGATGGCTGCAAGTCGCGTAGAAACGCGGTGAATCGGCTTTTTGCTCATGGGACTAGCGTGCCAGAATATGAGCGCCTTGGTGATGGACGTGACAGATTTCGGACCATGACTTCAGGAACGGCTCCACTGCAGCGGAAAAACTGGTGTGATTTCGCTCCGTTATTGGGGCCGCGTTGGACAGGGGGCGGAGGCATCATTACAATCAGACAGGCCGCTTCTGGTGATCCCAGTCGCGTGCGTAGGGCAGTGGCGCAATTGGTAGCGCACCGGTCTCCAAAACCGGCGGTTGCGAGTTCGAGTCTCGCCTGCCCTGCTCCCTGTAGGGGATTCCATTGCTATTCTTGGAGTCCACAGTTGGACGAACACTGGAGATACACGTGAGCCAGACGGCAAGTCTTCCGGGTGATGGTGAAAACCTGCCGGAACTGAAGTCCGATGGCGCCCTCGCGCCTAAAGACCGCACGAAGAGCGGTGCTACGCGGAAGCGTGATGATCGGCCTGCTGACAAGAAGCCCAACATCTTCCAACGCATTGCGCTCTTTGTTCGGCAGACAATTGCTGAGATGAAGAAGGTAACGTACCCCACTAAAGAGGAGCTTTGGACCTACTTCCTAGTCGTCATCGTCTTTGTGGCGCTGATGATGCTCTTCACGGGAGTTGTGGACCTAGGCTCATCGGAGCTTTCTAAGCTAGTATTTGGTTAGTAGACGAAGAACCCGCCAGCAGATTTCTGCAGGCGGGTTTTTTGAAACCATCTTGACGCGTGCGCGTGCTGTGCTTGGCTGAGGCCGATCTAGCTTGGTTGGCGCACCGACCGAACTGAAGGGACTGACTGTGGCTGAGAATATTTTTTCCGGGTTGGACATGGATGACGACGTGGATGCGGTCGTGCAGATCGACGGGGAACTAGAGGGCGTCCTCGACGACAGTGTTCCCGAGGGCGGGGCCGGACTTGACCAGGCGGCTGAGGATGCGGCGGAAGCCCGTGAAGAGGCTGCGGATCTTGACATCGCGGCAGCAGAGTCTGGCAGTGAGGGCATTCATGCTGCGCGTCCCGCTGATGACGAGGGCGCGGTTGCTGATGAAGCTGTTGCGGGCAGTGAAGAGTCAGCGGGTAGCGAGGATCTCGACCCCATGGAGGCCCTCCGCGAAGAGTTCGAAGATCAGGGTGGCGACTGGTTTGTCGTGCACACCTTCTCCGGTCATGAGCGCAAGGTGAAGGAAAACCTTGAGCGCCGTGTTGAGAACGAGGACTTGCAGCACCTTCTCACACGTGTTGAGGTTCCGATGGAAGAGGTTACAGAGATCCGCAACACCGTTCGTAAGAAGGTGCTGCGCTGTGCTATTCCCGGGTACGTCCTCGTTCAAATGCAGGGCACCGGCTATGACGATGAGATGGATGAGCAGTTGTGGCGCGTAGTGAAAGAAACGCCGGCTGTGACCGGGTTCGTTGGGGATCAGTACAACCCGATGCCACTTCCGCTCGATGATGTCTTGAAGATGCTGGCTCCGGGACTTCTGGTTGGTAAGGAAGCGAAGCTGGCTGGCGTAGCCAAGAAGGCGCCCGCAGTGGTGGACTGGGAGGTTGGCGAGGTCGTTCGTGTTACCGACGGGCCGTTTGCGGAACTCACCGCTGAAATCTCCGAAATCATGATTGAGGGGCAGCGCCTCAAGGTCCTGGTGACCATCTTCGAGCGGGAAACCCCGCTGGAGCTTCGTTTTGACCAGGTGCAAAAGCTCGACAAGTAGCTGGTCGTTGAGCCGGAGGGGCGTAGGGCCCCATTCCGGACTGTTAGTGAAGTCGCACACGGGCTGGCAAAACCGACCCCGTGAGACTAGTAGAATCGCAGCTTGCGTACGTCATTGTCAGCGTGCGCAGATGCCCCATCTGGGGCAGCTTCTCAGGTTTGAGTGGCGCAACCTGACTTAGGTTCGCCGTCAATCCAGGTGAAGTGTTGCAATAAGTAGTGAAGGACCCACAAAAACTATGGCACCGAAGAAAAAGGTAACTGGGCTCATCAAGCTCCAGATTCCCGCCGGTCAGGCCAACCCCGCACCGCCCGTTGGGCCGGCGCTAGGCCAGCATGGCGTGAACATCATGGAGTTCTGCAAGGCCTACAACGCAGCAACCGAATCACAGCGCGGCAACATTGTCCCCGTTGAGATCACGGTTTATGAGGATCGTTCGTTCACATTCGTGACGAAGACCCCTCCCGCTGCAGAGATGATCAAGAAGGCTGCAGGCGTTCCCAAGGGTTCCGCAACCCCTCACACCGCGAAGGTTGGCAAGCTAACCTCCGCTCAGGTGCGTGAGATTGCAGAGACCAAGAAGGAAGACCTGAACGCTAAAGACGTTGAAGCAGCGATGAAGATTATCGCTGGTACTGCCCGCTCCATGGGCATCACTGTCGAAGCCTGATTCCACGCGCGGACTAAACGCCGCACGTCAACAGAACTTTAGGTGGTAGGGCTGCGCAGCCCGTTCACCACGACTGCAAGGAGAAAAGCAGAATGGCAAAGCGCTCAAAGAAGTACCGGGCAGCTGCTGAGAAGATTCTTCCCGGCATCCTGTACAGCCCGTTTGAGGCGATGAAGCTCGCCAAAGAGACTTCCGTAACCTCGTTCCCGTCAACCGTCGAGGGCGTCGTCCGCTTGGGCGTTGACCCCCGTAAAGCGGACCAGATGGTCCGTGGCACTGTTAGCCTGCCGAACGGCACCGGCAAGACCGCTAGGGTCCTGGTTTTTGCTGTTGGCGAGCGGGCAACACAGGCTGAAGAAGCAGGTGCTGACGAGGTCGGTGGCGACGAACTAATCGAGAAGGTAGCCAAGGGCTACACCGATTTCGACGTTGCCGTTGCAACCCCGGACATGATGGGCAAGGTTGGCCGTTTGGGTCGCGTCCTCGGCCCACGTGGTCTGATGCCGAACCCCAAGACCGGCACCGTAACCATGGATGTTGCGAAGGCAGTCAAGGACATCAAGGGTGGTCGTATCGAGTTCCGTGTGGATAAGCACGCGAACGTCCACTTCGTCCTCGGCAACACTGACTTCACAGCGAAGGCACTGACGGAGAACTACGCGGCGGTCTTGGAGGAAATCCTCCGACTGAAGCCGACCACTGCGAAGGGTCGCTACCTGCTGAAGATCACAGCAGCAACGACAATGGGTCCGGGTATCCCTGTGGATCCCACCAAGACCCGCGCCCTGGTTGATGAGGTTGAGGCCGAACACCAGGCATAAGTAGTCACGCATCAAGAACCCCCGCAACTCCCGGTTTTCCGAGGTTGCGGGGGTTCTTTGCGTGCTCGGCTACCGCCCCTGTTGGGTGTCGTTGTTCCGGTACACGGCGTAGAGGATGGCGGAGATCGCGCCGAACGCAACGCCCGCGATCGGCCAGAGGATCCACGACGTACCCCACGCGTCCCCGATGAAACTCCAGGTCAGGTAGATCGTCACCATGATCGGCCAGTACCCGGCCATGAAGGCTCGCACCCAGGTCGGGTAGGCCGCCATCTCCCAGTCGCTGGTATCTTCACGGGCTTCAGCCATGCCATCTTCCGAGAGTCGGTTTGCCACGGAGTTTGCCCAGTTCGCAGGCAGAAACAAAAGCAGACCAATCGCAACCATGACCAGGGTGATCGCCATGCCCACTGCCAAGTACTGGTCCGCCTCCGGCTGGGGCATGTCCTGCGTGAAGACGCCCATGGAGATAAGCGGAATGCCAGCCAGTATCCACAGAACGATCGCGATAATGAGGGCCATGGTGCGCGAGTTTGAGTGCTCCCGGCGAACCGCCGCGCCAAACACCTCAACTTCCGGCGTGATGTGCCCCTGTCCCTGGGTGATGAGGTTGAAAGGTTCGAGCTTCTGATTGCGCCACACAAGAAGGCCCACCCCGATCGCAACGAGGGGGAGCAAAATGACGATCCCGATCGTGGAGGCCAGGGCTTTGGATACCGGCAGGTTCGGATCGGAAGTTGCGATGCTGAGCGACACCAGAGGAGCGGGTGCGAGGACGAAAATCGCGACAGCCCAGCCCAGCAGCCAGCGTGTCTTCTCACTCACCGCCGCGAAGTTGCGTGCCTGCGCCATCGATACTGCGGGTCGGCTCCGGTCAAACTGGGCGGCGATCTCGATGGGTGCGCCGCTCGGGTCGCCCAGAACCGCAGCGACTTCCTCCATGTTGCCGAACTCAGCGAGTGCTTGGCCAACGGCCTCGTTCCTACTTTGGCCAGCTGCGATTGCGCCGTTGTAGATGTCCTCCATCATGGCGCGCAGCTCCGACTTGGCTTCGACCGTCCTCGGCGTCAGGGGATAGGAGGCAAACATTGTGTCCAAGTAATTGTCGATGATGTCCATTAGGAGATTCCTTCCACAAAGCGGTCAACGACCTCTTTGGTTTGCTGCCATTCGGCAGACTTTGCTGCGAGCATTTCCCGCCCGGACGAGGTGATCTGGTAGTAGGTCCGTGGCTTGCCTGACTCAGATTGGGAGGCAAAGGCCTCCACGTGCCCGGCACCTTCGAGGCGTTTGAGGGCGGAGTAGAGGGTGGTCTGCTTCATGGCGTACCCGCCGCCGGCGACCTCGGAGATCGTTTTGCCCATTGCGTAGGCGTACGAGGGCGCGTCAACCAGTTGCGACAAGATCAAGATGTCGATGTAGCCGCGCATGGCCTCGGTGCTGATCATGGGTCCCCCTTTTCTGTGTTGAGCAGTGTTGGCTTGTCTATGGAGCTGTGCTGGCGGAGGTTTCGCGTCCTCGATTCGTGGCGGTGTGCCTTCGCTTGCGGTCGAGGACGAGTCCGCCTGGTCGCGGCTCCCTGTGTGTCCCCTGGTCGCGTCGAGGGCTCGTCTGCTTCAGTACGTCAAACATACTACGAGCAACGTAGTACGTGTCAAGTGGCGATTCTGGCGCGTCGTTGCCTTGCGGGTTGCGCACGTTCGAGTGGCGTGCCAGGAAGTGCACCTGTGCGGAGGGCATGCCGTGCTGGCGGCCCGGCAGCTCTAGGCAGGCCCGCCGTCAGCTCGGCAGCCGTCAGCCAGGGCCTTTCTTCTAGGCGCCCTCGGCCCGGACCATCCTCCCGCACCACGCCATCCTCTCGCCCCACGCCCATCTCTAAGGTTGCCGGTATCCCCTAAGGTTGCCCGGAATTCGTAAGGAATGGCGGCAACCTTGGCGGACGGCGGCAACCTTAGCGGACGGCGGCAACCTCAGGCTGGGGGTATTCGCAGCTGCCCGTCCGCGTGCACCGCTCGGAGGTACCATCACGTCCCGACTCTTCTTCCTCCGCGGGCTGCCAGGCTGTTTGGAGTCGGTGGGTTGTTGTTGGCTTGTTGTTGAGGTTGGTACCGGCGCTATCCCGTGTCATAGGGGTGCGGGTTGTGCCTTACGGAGCGGGTTTGGCTTGCATAACGGTGTGATTCAAGGGCAAATGCGGCCAAACTCGCTCCGTAAGGCATAACTCGCTCCGTAAGGCATAACCCGCTCCGTAATGCTTGGGTGCCCTGCGCGGTCGGGCACGAGTGCCCGTCGCCAACGCCCAGGTCCCCAGCGCCAGCACCCAAACGCCCTGCGCCAGCACCCAAACGCCCGGCGGCAGCACCCAAGTTCCCGTCACTGACGCCACAGCCCCCGCGGCAAAACAGTCATAGGCCCCAATCTCTCAACCCAGACTCACAGACAGTCTGACCCACGCGGCTCGGTCCCCTGCAGGCTCCTTGGTCCCCCGCAGGGCGTTTCCACCCTCGTTTTCGGCTACCTTTCCTACCTGCAGGGGACCAAGGAGCCTGCAGGGGACCAACGGGACGTGCGGAGGGCAGGGCAGGGCGAGCAGCGGGCCGATTGTTGGCGGAGAAGGGCCGGTCGTGAAAAGCCGGGCCGCGTTGGGCCGGTTGGCAATGATGTGGGGCGGGGTCCTAACTCGGCGTGCCGCGCAGGTGGTCCAGACCGACCGGCAGCCACTCGTTCCAGAACATGTAGTCGTGACCGCCGGGCCCCTCGCGATAGGTCAGGTCGAGACCGATCCCTTCTGCGCTATCTCGGAAACGCCTGTTCTGCTTCAGCAGACGGTCCTCGGTTCCGCATACCGCGAAAAACCGGACGTCAAGGGGCAGTGCAATGACTGGAGCCGCGGGGCTGTGGGTTGTCACGCCGGGAGTTGGCGCGTCGGGGGTTGTCCCGCCGGGGGTCGGGAGGCTGTGGGGTGGCCCCGCGGCCATCCGAGCAACCAGATCATCGCTCCGCCGAGGACGCTCGAGGTCCCCAAACCCGATCTCGTAGAGATCGAGGTGGCGGGACCTGAAGGCCCGTTCCGCAACATCGAGTGTTCCTGACAGCGAGATGACTCCGCCGAAGGTCTCCGGGTAGTCGAAGGCCGCGCGCACCGCACCATATCCTCCCATCGACAACCCGCCGATGAACGTCTCAGACCGGGCGGCCGAGACCCGCAACACGGAACGCAGGAGCGAGGGCAGTTCACTTCCAACCCAGCGCCCCCACTCAAGACCCACAGCCTGGTCAAGCCAGAACGACCTCGCCCCATCCGGGAGTGCAACCACCAGGTTGTGCAGGTCAGCCAGGGATTGAAGGTCCGTCCTCATCGACCACACCGCATGGTTCCCCGTCAGTCCGTGTAACAGGATGAGGAGTCCCGGAACTGGCGAATCCTGGCGGGTCATGGCCTCCGGGGTGAATACTGTAAGGGACGTCGCCATGCCCAAGGCTTGGGAGCGGACATCGCTCCATGTCTGCATAGTCATACACCCACGGTAGCCTGTGGCAGTAACGGAAAGGTGGTGCGAAATGGCGGAAACACTGATCAGTACTACACGCACGCCGACCAGAGTGGAGCTGCTCGACCTGTACGGCTCGGTCGGGTGGACGAAGTACACGGCGGATCCTGACTCGTTGGTCGAGGGCGTTGCCAATTCGCTTCGTGTGGCAACCGCGTGGGACCAGAGCGGTGTCCTTGTAGGACTCGCCCGCGTCGTCGGAGACGGGCACACGATTGCGTACTTGCAGGACGTCCTCGTTCGGCCCGAATGGCAGCGCACCGGGGTTGGGCGCTGGCTCATGGATGAAGTGTTTGCCCCCTACATGCACGTGCGGCAGCAGGTGTTGATGACAGATGATGAGCCAAGGCAGAGGGCGTTCTACGAGGCTCTCGGGTTCGCTGAAATCCGTGACCTTGAGAATGAGACGCGTGTCTTTGTGAGGTCGGGTGCACAGGCGTGACGGAAAGGCAATCTGAAGTGGGAAGCGGAGTGGGGCGCGTGGATCTGGGAAGCGCGCAGGGTTTGGAAGCGGCGTCGGGCGCTGGCTCGCAGCCGACCCACGCGCAGACGGTTGCTGGCGCCCTGGACGCAACAGTGGGGTCCCCGACATGGGACCGGGCTGCATCAATTGGCACCGTCACCGACCTCGACGAAATCTTCCGCGACTTCAACGACCCACGGCGGAAGTGGCGGCGCCTCCTCGCGGAGTTCGTCGGCACATTCTTCCTGGTACTAGTCGCCGCGGGCGCGCCCATGATGAACGTCGCAGTCGAAGGCTCCGTCTCAAGGCTGGCCGCCGTTGTCGCCCCCGGGATGATGGTGATGGCCGTCATCATGGCGATGGGAAAAGTGTCCGGCGCTCACCTTAACCCCGCCGTGTCCATAGCCTTCGCGCTACGCGGCGACTTCCCCTGGGTGCGGGTCGCGCCCTACATCTGCACGCAACTCCTAGGCGCAACCGCCGCCGCATACTTCCTGCAGTTTGCGCTGGGGGTTTCCGCCCAGAACGGTGGCACCTACCCGGCGGGAGGCTACGGCGCGGGCGCCGCCTTCCTCATGGAGTTCATCCTTACCTTCGGTCTTGTCACAGTGATCCTAGGGACCGCCTCCGGTGCGCAGAACATCGGCATCATCGGTTCTCTCGGCGTTGGCGCTTACATCGCCCTCGCCGGCATGTGGGGGTCACCAATCTCCGGCGCTTCCATGAACCCGGCCCGAACCTTCGGACCCAACATGGCCAGCCTCACCTTCACCGACTTCTGGATTTACGTGGTGGGACCGCTTGCGGGTATGGCGCTGGCCGTCCTCGTCGGCTACGGATTACGAGGGCGTGGCGGGGGATGGGATGGTTCGACCGCCGCGCAAGGGACGCTCGCCCAAGGGAGGCCGAGGCGCGTTTCGATACCCGAGGGGACTGGTCACGCGGCGTCCTCGTCCTCGCCCGAGGCCTAGACGCAGGCGGGTCCTAGCGACGCATCCTGAGGATGTTGTGCGCAGACTCACGCGGGAGAATCTGCCCGGGCGTAGGGCAAAGCGCCCTCGTCCTGCTACGCTACTGGAAGCCGAAGACCGTAGGTGTGTTTCTGCTGACTTCAGAAATGAAGGCATCAGGAACCTGAAAATACCCACGTAGGTGTGAAACGACCAGCAGGATCCCGGAGTAATCTGAGGAGCAACTGCACGGACCCGGAGCGCATCTGCGTTCCGGGATTTTTGCATTTACGGAGGCACAAGCCGTTTGGTGAAAGATTGAATGTCAGGAGGTGGAAGATGGCGAAGATGGATAAAGATGCTGTAGTAGTCGAGTTGACGGACAAGTTCCGCGACTCCGGGGCAGTCCTTCTGACTGAATACCGTGGGTTGAGTGTTGGTCAGATGAAGGATCTGCGTCGTGCGCTCGGCGACGGTGTCGAATACCGCGTTGTCAAGAACACCCTTGCAACTCTGGCTGCCAAGAAGGTTGGATTCGATTTCCTCGAAGAAGACCTCAATGGCCCGACCGCTATTGCTTTCGTGACCGGGGAACCGGTTGAGGCTGCAAAGGCACTGCGCGATTTTGCGAAGCAAAATGAGGCGCTGGTCGTCAAGTCAGGTGCGATGGATGGTGCATTGCTCTCGCAAGAGGCAGTGAACAAGTTGGCTGATCTTGAGTCCCGTGAGGTGCTGTTGGCTAAGGCCGCCGGCGCCATGAAGGCCAAGATTTCCCAGGCCGCATACGCATTCCAGGCGCTCCCCGTCAAGGTGGTCCGTTTGGCCGATGCTCTGCGGGAAAAGCAGGAAGAAGCCGCGTAAGGAACTGCTGTTCCCGGATCGTTCCCGTCTGGTGACGAGGGCGGTCGTGGCCTGAAAAAACCAAGTTTCGTTTTGTGGGAGGAAAAATCATGGCGAAGATGACAAATGAAGAACTGATTGCAGTTTTCAAGGAAATGACGCTGCTCGAGCTCTCTGAGTTCGTGAAGCTGTTCGAAGATGAGTTCGACGTTACCGCTGCTGCTCCGGCTGCTGTTGCAGTTGCTGCTGCTCCGGGCGCCGAGGCCGCTGCCGAGGAAGAGAAGACCGAATTTGACGTCGTTCTTGAATCCTTCGGTTCCGAGAAGATCCAGGTTATCAAGGCCGTTCGCGCCCTGACCGGCCTGGGCCTGAAGGAAGCCAAGGAGAAGGTTGACGGCGTTCCGTCAGTCCTGCTCGAAGGCGCCAAGAAGGAAGATGCCGACAAGGCCAAGGCTGACATTGAAGCCGTTGGTGGCACCGTAACCCTGAAGTAGTTTCGGCCGCGCCGCACCGGCGCAGTGCAAACTCTTCGAAGCCCCGTTCGAACCGCCCAGTGCGGATCGGACGGGGCTTTTCTGTGCGCGGTGAACCTGGTATGGCGATATAGGCGATTGTGCGCGTCTGGCATGGCTTGCTTGGTCCCCCAGAGGTGCCTCGGTCCCCTACAGGTAATGAAAGAGGCCCACCGGGGTGCGAAATTTCCCCTCTGGGGGACCGAGGCACCTCCGGGGGACCAAGGTACAGGCGTGCCAGGTATTAGATGATTTTGGAATCGCAAGGGAGTAGGTAGGGAGGCTTGGAAGGTGGGTGGCTTCAGCGCCGCCCAGCATCAACAGCCCCGGATAGTATGGTCCCGAAGGCACTGGCGCTTGAGAGCGCCGGGCATGACGAGGAGGTCACTGTGGGCCAGGTACTTGCAATCGATGTGGGGGGAACGTTCATCAAGTACGCCCTCGTCGACGAGGGCGGGATGCTCACCAGAAAAGGTAAGGTCCCCACGCCACTGGAAGGCCTAGATGACTTCATCGATACAGTTGAGTCGATATATCAGGTCTTCCACGGCTAGGTGGAAGGGATTGCGCTGAGTGTTCCTGGAGTTGTGGATCGTGACGCGGGGTTCATGCGTTCGGGTGGCGCCCTTGAATACAACTACGGGGTGCCGCTTGCCGCGTTGCTCCAAGAGAGGATTCCCGGCGTCAACGTCTCGATAGAGAATGACGCAAAGGCGGCGGTGTGGGCAGAGATGACAAGTGGGGCGCTCGAGGACTGCGACAGTGGGGCCGTCGTGATTTGTGGGACCGCAGTTGGGGGAGGGGCATTCGTCAACCGGGAGATCCTCCGCGGGCGCAACTCTTTTGCGGGCGAGTACAGCTACATATCCGTTGGTAAGGCGCACGAAACTGAGAAGAC
>RRZT010375985.1_pt1 | contig 34898 bp, 35 predicted proteins | sample 2165551 | NCBI WGS metagenome assembly RRZT01 (sample SAMN10456910, study PRJNA506462) | wastewater metagenome | biome: wastewater; feature: sludge; material: wastewater sludge; isolation source: wastewater sludge with Escherichia coli K12::gfp cells carrying plasmid... | place: USA: Moscow, Idaho...
CGCCTGCGAAGACAAGGGCGTGACGTTCGAATTCGTGCAGAAGATCGCACACCGGTTCAAGAACACCGGCGTGGTGGTGATCCGCGATCTCGAAGCCTTCGTGGCGCAGTCGGACGAGGAACTCAACGCCACCCTGCTGGGTCCCGAACTCGTCGAGTGGCTCAAGTCGTAGCCGGCAGGGTTCGTCCCAGCTTGCCCTTCCCGACGCGGCCTCGTCGATGCCTGCGGGCGCTGGCCTGGGGCATCACTCCGCAACTGGCCGCAGCGGCTGCTGCAGCGCAGCCGTTGGACGACTACATCAAAACCCTGACCGTCCCGGCATCGCCGACGGCAGCAACGTCGTCGGGGCTGGCCGCATTCAGGTGGAGACCGGGCTGCACCGGGAATACCGCAGCAGCAATGGCGCGCAGTCCCGGACGCTGTTCCTGCCCACGCTGCTTAGAATGGGGCTGAGGGAGAATTTCGAGTTCCGCATCGAGAGCAACACCTGCACCCGGACGACGGAGACCGACTCGACGCAGGGGATGGCAAGACGTGGGTCCTCTCCAGGCTGGGCATCTCGTTGCACAAGACGGCTGCGCGTGGGGCTTGCGCCATGTTCGCCGGACTACACAGCGCGAGCGCCCTCGGCCGCGGCGCTGTCGGCATCCTCGATCTCGATCGTCGTGTGTGACAGAGCGAACCGGGTGGCCATGGCCCCGCGCGCCGCGGCGAGCACGGTCTTGGCGTCCGCGCCGCCATCGACGACAAGGTGGCAGCTCATCGAGTCCAGGCCGGAAGTGATGGTCCACACATGCAGGTCGCGCACCGCAGTCACTCCGGGGATCGCGAGCAGCGTGCGCTCGAGCAGCGCGACGTCGACTTCGGGCGGTGTGCCTTCCATCAGGATGTGGATCGCCTGCTTGAGCAGGGTCCAGGTGCGCGGCAGGATGAGCAGCCCGATGCCGGCGCCGATCAGCGGGTCGGCAAGCTTCCAGCCGGTCAAGATGATGATGCCGGCGGCGACCAGCACGCCCAGCGAACCCAGCATGTCGCCCAGCACCTCAAAGTAGGCGCCCTTCACGTTGAGGCTTTCCTTCGAGCCGGCCGCCAGCAGCTTCATGCTGATGAGGTTGACCACCAAGCCGGCTGCGGCCACCGCCAGCATCGGCACACCCAGAATCTCGGGTGGATTGAGGTAACGCTGGTAGGCCTCGTAGAAGATGTAGACCGTCAACAGCAGCAGCACGACGGCATTGGTGAGCGCGGACAGCACCTCCATCCGCACATAGCCGTAGGTCTTCTGTGGCGTGCGTGGGCGCTCCGAGAAACGGATCGCCAGCAGCGCCAGCGCCAGCCCGCCGGCATCGGTCAGCATGTGTGCGGCGTCGGCCAGCAGGGCCAGGCTGCCGGTCCACAGGCCGCCGACAACCTCGATGGCCATGAAGGCCGAAGTCAGTGCCAGCGCCCAGATGAGGTTCTGCCGGTGGCGCCCCGCTGCCGTACCGGAGGGTTTGCTGTCAGGCAGACGAGTTGCTGGAGTCGTTACTTGAGGCGCATCGATCATGTTCTTCCTTCTGGGGTAGGCGTAAGGATTCTTCGTAAATGAATAAGATCGCCGGGAAACCCTTGTCACGCTTGAGCATCAGACGTGAAACCCCCCGGCAAGCAGAACTCCGCGTGGGTTGAGATTTGATGAATCATACGGGCCGAGATGGGTCGCTAATCACGTACATTTTTACACTGCGATTCTTACTGCAGGTCCCTTTGGCCAACTTCCAAGGCACGAGGAGAGATTCGCGACGAGCTAGTGGCCATTTTCTGCATTGCCCGTGCGCCGCTTTAGGTGCTCGGCAGTCCGCTCAACCTGGAACAGGCTGATGTCGTCTTGCGTACTCCCTTTGGGGTGGAAAGGCGTGCTGATTACCTCAATAAGCCTCAAGATGTAAATGAAGACAAATGCGATCAGTCCTATGGCGACGAAGGAGGTCGAGAATGGCTCAAGGGCCGTCAGAAGCAGAAGACCGATGGTGCCGAGCAGCACTGACTTCGCCAGAAAGAACGCCGACGGGATGAAGCGGATCGACTGGATGTAGTTGACGCGGAACAGATTCCGAACCAGTTGCGCTTGCTCCTGCTTCAGCTTGACAATGTAGTTGGGCGGCACTTCGGCCTTCTCCATCTGCGCGAAGAACTCCCCCAGCGCAAACACGTGATGGTGGGTCTCCCTGTTGCCCGACACTACATCGTCGCGCAAGCTGTTCAGCGCCGCGAGCAGTCCTTCGCGGAACCCCTCAATGTCCAACGGGTAGCGGCGACTGATCAAGAGCACGTCCTCGTACATATTCTCGACGATAGCCGTGAATTCCGCGGGAAGCCGCTCGCTTTCCTTGTAGTCTGCGATGGTGGCCGACAGGATGAACCCGAGGACGAAGAAGCCACCTGCGACCGCGGTGGCGTGTAGGGGGCTCAAGACCAGCATCTCCCAACCAAGCAAGTGAACGACGAGCTTCAGCCCGAGCACCAGCGCGAGCCACGCCAGGCTTCGAATGAAGATCTGCTGCTTGGATATCCAAGCTCTCATACGAGGAATTTGCAACATTTCAAGTTGAACCTTGCCCAATCTACGACTATGCACGAGCGACTCGGAGCCTCCGCGAATATTTTTTCGCAGCCAACTGATAAACATCGAGATAGAAGGCGTATCAGGCCTGCGGGGTGAATCGCCCAACCGAGTAAACCTGCCAACCCCATTACGGCGCCAAATCCCGTCGGGATCAGCGCGACAAAGTAGAGCCAGCGCTGATGGGTCAGCGCCGTCACCGCCAGCAATGCAATCGCAATTGCCAGCAAGGCATCGGAAAGATCAAATTGATCATCGCGATAATTGCCTGAGTCATAATCCTTCTGATCCTGTTCGGCCTTGATGCGCAATTCTTCTTTTTTCTTGTTTTGCTCTGCCGCCAGTTTCTCGTATGTCTGGATGGCATCGATATAGGCCGCTTGTTCCGGTGGCGCTTTTCCTGCCGCAGCCAGTCTCAGCTGAACGACAGCGGCTTGGGCGATTTCTTCGCGAATATTGCGTGCCTGATAAAACGCCCAGCGGTCCAGCTTGTTGGCCTGCGCCTGCTGCATTCCCTGAACGATATTATCGTCCTTGACCTTGCAAATCCCCATGAAGGTGGCGAGGAAAGCGACGGTGATCGCCACTAGCATATTCAGGCGCGCCACACTGCGTTCGCTGGCCTGCATCTGGTTGGCCTGTTCCACAGCATCAAAAACGGTAACTTCCATTGCTGAATCGCCTGATGAAATGAATAAATGCCGACACTTATTTTACCCGACTTTGACACAGCCAAGTCACACCTCCAGCGCAAGGCCTTGATCGGCAAGGCTTTCTAGATAATGAACACGTTAATTTATGTTTCTTGAAAGTCTGCATCGGCTCGGACAAGTTGACTCAGGGATTCGGTGTACGGTCTGCTGTCATGCCGCAGCCGCACTTGGCACCGCACCAGCGGCCGCCCGCGCAGCCGTCTTGTAGGCCAGCAGTCGCAACGCGTTGACCACGACAATCAGCGTCGAGCCTTCGTGGAACAGCACCGCGGTGCCGATGTTCAGGCCGAAGATCGTGGCCGGGATCAGCACCGCGACGACGCCCAGGCTCATATAGAGGTTCTGCTTGATAATGCGGCTGGTGCTGCGCGACAGGCCGACAGCGAAAGGCAATTGCGCCAGGTCGTCGGCCATCAGCGCGACGTCGGCGGTTTCCAGCGCGACATCGGAGCCCGCCGCACCCATCGCGATGCCCACTGTCGAGTTGGCCATTGCCGGCGCGTCGTTGACGCCGTCGCCGACCATCGCGACCTTGCCGTGCTGGTCACGCAGCGCCTTGATCGCATCGACTTTGTGCTCGGGCATCAGATCGCCGCGCGCCTCGGTCAGGCCCACACTCTTGGCCACCGCCTCGGCCACTTGCTGGTTGTCGCCAGAAATCATGATCAGTCGCTCGATGCCGAGCTCGCGCAGTTCGGCCATCACCCGCGCGGCCTCCGGCCGTGGCGTATCCATCACGGCGATGACGCCCAGGAACCGCTGTCCATGACGCACCACCATCGTCGTACGGCCCGCGGCAACCAGCTTGTCATTGGCCGCTGCCACCTCGGGCGGCAGCGTCGAATCGGGCAGTTCGGAGAATAGCACCGGCTTGCCGATCACCGCCGTCTCGCCAGCGACCTGCGCCTGCACGCCGCGGCCGGTAATGCTTTTGACGTCGGATACAGCAGGCAGTGCGACCCGTCCGCCCAGCCGCTCGGCGGCACCGGTGACGACGGCCGAAGCCAGCGGATGGTCGCTGCCTTGTTCGACCGCCTGGGCCAGGGCCAGCAACTCGTCTTCGCTAACCCCGGGCATCGCCACCACATCCGTCAGCCGCGGCTTGCCTTCGGTCAATGTGCCGGTCTTGTCGAAGGCGATCGAAGTCAACGTGCCCAGGTTCTCGAGCGGCCCGCCGCCCTTGACCAGTACCCCACCGCGGCCAGCGCGAGCCACGCCGCTGAGCACGGCGCTCGGCACCGAGATTGCCAGCGCGCACGGGCTGGCCGCCACGAGCACTGCCATCGCACGGTAGAAGCTGGCTGAGAACGGCTCGTCGATCACCACTCCGGCGAACAGCAGCACCACTACGAGCACCAGCACTGCCGGCACAAAAAGGCGCTCGAAGCGTTCGGTGAACTGCTGCGTTGGCGAGCGCTGCGCCTCGGCCTCGGTGACCATCTTTACCACCCGCGCCATCGTCGATTGCTCGGCGCGGCGGGCGACCATCACCTCGATCGCGCCCGATCCGTTGATCGTGCCGGCAAAGACGCGATGCTCGGCGCTAACGCGGTCGAACGCGGCCAGTGCCGCCGGCGCGTCGGCCACTGGCCGCTTGTCGACCGGAACGCTCTCGCCCGTCACCGGCGCCTGGTTGACGCTGGTCGTCCCGACCACCACCACGCCATCGGCAGGCAGTCGTTCGTTGGGGCGCACGATCACGACGTCGGCCACCTGCAATGCGGCGACGGCGACTTCCTCGGTTCCGGCGGCGCGGCGCACGGTGGCTGTCTCCGGCGCCAACTTGGCCAGGGCTTCGATCGCCTTGCGGGCGCGGCCCATCGCGTAGTGCTCCAGCGAATGTCCCAGACTGAACAGGAACAACAGCAAGGCGCCTTCGGCCCACTTGCCAAGCGCCGCAGCGCCGATGGCGGCCACCAGCATCAGCGTGTCGATTTCGAAGCGCCTTGCGCGAAGGTTGTCGAACGCCTCGCGAACCGTGTAGTAGCCGCCGAATAAATAGGCCGCGACGTACAGCACCGTGGGCAGCCACGCCGGACCAGCGACCACGCGTTCGAGCAGCCAGCCAACGCCCAGGAGCGCGCCGGCAGTGCCGGCGAAGACGAGTTCGGTCATCTCGCCGAACGGGCTGCCGGCGTGCGAGTGCTCGGCGTGGTCACCGGCTGCCTTGGCGTGGTCGTGACCGGCGTGGTCACCCGCTGCCTTGGCGTGGTCGTGACCGGCGTGGTCGTCCGCTTTCGCCGCGTCTGCCGGTGCCGCATCGGGCGCCTTGAGGCCCAGCCTGGCGGCGTGTTCCAGCAAGATCTGCGCCGACACCTTCTGGCGGTCGTATTCGATCCGCGCCGCGCCCGAAGCAGCGACATCGGCTTCGAGCACGCCAGGTAAACTGCGCAGCCCGTCGGCGACGCTGCGCGCGGCGCGCGCATGCAGCGCTGCGTCGGCGCGCACGACCAAATGCCCGAAGCGCTCGCTGACCTCCGCGCCCGCGGCATGAACCAGTTCTCGGACGCGGCCGATGTTGATCTGTGCCGGGTCGTAGTGGATGCACAACTGCGGCGCGCCGGCGTCGCGCGCGACGTGCGCCTCGGAGATACCGGGCCTTCCCGACAGCGCGGCGATCAGTCGGCCGACGCAGCGGTCGTCGGCGTCGGGCAGCAGCAGCGGCAGGTCGAGCCGCAGCCGGGTCGTTGGTTCGTTCATTGGCACTCTCTTTCGTTGTTATGCTGCAGAGCCGACTGGTGAAAGCATGTTATCGGCGGACCATCACTGCGCCTGTCACTGGCGATAATATTTTTGAAGCCATCGCGGATGGCACCTTGAACTGAGTAACGGCCGCTGCAATCGGCTTAGCGTGCTTGATTTTCCGTTTTCCGAGATGCCCCCTATTGGGCCAGTGCTCTTTCTGCAGCGTATATCGACCGATGCTCAGCGATCCCATCTTAACGACATTGAACCGGCTCATTTGAGAGCTCTTAGCAGTTCCAGCATATCTTTAAATTCTCCGCCCACGCGATCCAGAGTAAATTGGTACATGATTGCGTTATCAGAAAACTTAGATCGCTCCACATCCATCTCGACGGTGTTGCCGTCGGCACTGATCTGGTTTGGCTCCTGATATTTGATCGCAACTCCTTTATAAGATCCCCCCGCTGGATCTGAGGCAATATGCGATGGGGATGTTGTAGCCAAACCCGGAAAGGATCCCGTTGTATATTGGGCTTTCTTCATGGCCTCATTGAGGTCGATATCGATAGCCTTGTAACCGGGAGTATCAGCGTTCGCGATATTTGAAGCGATTAACTGCTGGCGATAAGCCCGAATACCGAGCGCCATTTCCATGAAATTCTTCGACGAAGGCCCTGCATCGGAAACCGGGAAGTGACGAGGGTTGCCTTTTGACGCATCGTCTCCTTGGCGTTGTATCGCTTGCCCTAAAGCGTTTGCGAAAGAATCGGTAAGCGGCGAAGTCCCTTGGACGTCTGGACGATTTTCAGCATGCCGTATAGAAATATCGGAAGAGGCATTATCGGGGCGATTAATCGGCTGCATGGCGCTCCTTCGATCAACTGGGCAATTGGCGGGGACGGACAGGCAAGTGGTTTGCTATAACTGACCGGTCCCGCTTGGACTCTTGAGATAAGCAACTACCTTAGGGTGAACCGAACAACCTGACTCGCTTTGTCGCCAAGTTTCACCAAAGCCGCCGCCTTCATGCCGGGCTGGATCTTGAAGGCCCCTTGCGCCTGCAACTTGTTGCCCCCGGCCGGCAGCAATTTGGCTTCTGTTTTCTCAGATGCGGACAGCAGCGTCATCGTCGCTGACGCGTTCTTGGTATCTACCGGCTGATCATGGTCGGTGACGTAAAGCGTGAGGGCATCGGCCTTCGCCACCAGCTCATAGTTGATGTCCTTGACGACCGAGACGATGCCGCCATGCTGCGGTTTGACGTCGTGGGCATGTGCCTGCCCCGGTTTTTCGTCATGGGCGTGGCCCTTGTGATCGTCCGCGGCCGAGGCCTGGTGGATGGCGCAAAACGCAGCGAGAACGGTGATGACATGCAATAGCTTCATGGGGTTGCTCCCTTTGGGTTGATAACTTGATGAATGGCGATGCGGCTCTTCCATGTACCCGGGCGTGCCGGCGACATAGGTGCAGCCCCCCCGCCTGGCGGTTGCAGGGGGTGGTTTCGCATTGCAGTGTCGTGTGAACGACCTTGAAGCGCTGGGCCAGGTGGGAATCAAATCGCCCTCCAGCGAGAAAGAGCGGTCGTGGACTACATGGGCGGTCAGGCTGACCTGGCCGCCACTCAGCAATCGAAGGCTGACCAGATTGACGACCAAGCCGATGCCGGCGATGACCAGCATTCCCGTCGGGTGAACCTCGGGCGTATGCAGGAAGCGCTGATATGCCTCGCCCAGGATGTAGAGGGCGACGGCAAAGAGCAGCAAGGCATTGAACGCCGCCAGGATTTCGAACCGGTGGTAGCCATAGGTCCGCCGGACATCGGCCGGCCGCCGGGCGATGCGGATGGCAGCCAGGGCGATGGCGAGCGCAAATATGTGCGCAGCGTCCGAGATGAGGGCGAGGCTGCCAGTCAGAATGCCGCCAACGACTTCGGTCATCAGGAAGCCGAAAGTCAGCACCAGGGCAAGGCGCAAGGCCCGCTCGTTCCCGGTACTCGGCAGCGCGTGGGTGTGGCTTGCACTCATGGTGGCGGTTCCTTTCCGGAGTGGCGTTTCTTCGATCCCTGCTTCACTGCCTGCAGCCGACGCCGGAGTTCGGCGGAAAATTTCGGAGGCGGGGTGCGCTTCCCCTCGCGCCAGCAGACAAAGACGTAGAAGGCCAGCATGGCAATCCCCAAGCCCAGGCCGACGACGATCAGCCGAAACTCAAGGTGACTGTGGAGGAGATGGTCGAGCATGGGGTGACGCTCCCGCCATCAAGACTGCAGCGCCTTGCCGCAGTTCGGGCAAAACTTCACCCCCGGCGCCAGGCTTGCATTGCAGGCGGCGCAAGCACCGGGCAGCAGCGTTGTGCCGCATTGCGCGCAAAAGCGCGCGCCCGGATTGGGCACGATGCCGCACTTCGGGCAAGAAGGGCCACCGGCGGCTACCCTGCCACTGGGCTGCCCGGTATTCGACGGGTAATTTTGTCCCCAGCCATGATCACCGCCCGGATAATTCCCCTGGCCGCGATGATGACCTCCTTGATGACCTCCTTGATGACCTCCTTGATGGCCCCCGGACATCCCCTGCAAGAGCTTTTCAAAAAATCCCATAACATCCTCCGCGATGTGAGTCGGTCGTTATGTGACCGGTTGCCTGATTCGCAGTTTCAGCGCCAAGCCTCCGGTCACGCCTGCAAACCTTATGCTTGTGTCGGCTCGGGGGCCGACTCGGCGGTGAAATCCTCTTCCTCAGCATCTTTGCCATGGACAAGACGATAAAGAAGGGGCAGAACGAGAAGCGTCAGTGCAGTCGATGACAGGATGCCGCCGATCACTACCGTGGCGAGCGGACGCTGAACTTCGGCACCGGTGCCCGTTGCTATTGCCATGGGAACAAAGCCGAGGGAAGCGACCAAGGCCGTCATCAGCACGGGACGCAAGCGGGTCAATGCTCCCTCGTGAATGGCATCATCCAGAGTGCGTCCTTCTTCTCGTAAGCTACGGATGAACGCAATCATCACCAGCCCGTTGAGTACCGCCACACCGGACAAGGCAATGAAACCGATACCGGCTGAAATCGACAGCGGGATGTCTCTCAACCAAAGCGCAACGACACCGCCCGTTAACGCGAACGGAATGCCGGTAAACACTAGCAATCCATCTTTTGCATTGCCGAACATGACAAACAGCAGCGTGAACACCAGCAGCAAGGCAACAGGCACGACGATTTTCAGGCGTTGAGAAGCCGATTCCAGTTGCTCGAAGGTTCCGCCCCAGGAAGTCCAATAGCCGGTCGGAATTTTGACCTCTGCCAGGCGTGTCTGTGCTTCGCCCACGAACGAGCCGATGTCCCGTCCCCGAACGTTGGCACTGACGACCACGCGCCGCTTGCCATTCTCCCGGCTGACTTGATTGGGCCCCGGCGCGACTTCCAGGCTGGCGACCTCACTTAAAGGGATATAGGTCGTACGCCCCTCGATGCCGTTGCTGACTGCAGTGCTTTTTGGCAAGGCGATCGGTAGACGCTTCATCGATTCGATATCAGAACGCAGGTTATCGGGTAGACGAACGACAATATCGAAGCGTCGATCGCCTTCGAACATGGTTCCAGCCTCTCGACCACCAATGGCCGTCGAAATCGCATCCTGAACATCGCCGACGTTGAGCCCATAGCGAGCGGTCTTGTCGCGATCGATGTTGACGGTCAGCATGGGCAAGCCGGTCGTCTGCTCCACCTTGACTTCGGATGCGCCGGGTATCTTTCCCAGAACGGCGGCAATTTTGCCCGCCGTTTCGTTCATCACATCCATGTCGTCGCCAAATATCTTGATCGCGACATCGCTGCGGACCCCGGAGATCAACTCGTTGAAGCGCAACTGGATTGGCTGAGAGAATTCATAGGTATTGCCCGGCAGCTTACCAGCGGTCTCCTGTATGGCTGCCAGCAGTTGATCCCTGGATTTCTTTGGCTCGGGCCACTGCGTTTCCGGCTTCAGCATGATGTAGCCGTCCGAGATATTGGGGGGCATGGGATCGGAAGCGATTTCAGCTGTTCCTGTCCGCGCAAACACACGCTCGATTTCCGGGAAATCCGCTTTAAGCCGCTTTTCCAGTTGTTGCTGCATGGCAACGGACTGGGACAGGCTGGTTCCCGGAATACGCAGTGCCTGAATGGCGAAATCGCCTTCATTCAAACTGGGAACGAATTCACTCCCCATGCGGGTGACGAGCAAGCCGGAGAGAATGACAATAACGGCTGTAAAGACCAGGACCACAGGCTTATTGGTCATGACACTGGCCAGCGCTGGCTTATACCAGCGCTTGGCGGTCCGCATCAGGATGTTTTCCTTTTCTCCCACCTTCGCACCGATAAACAGCGCTACTGCCGCCGGGATGAAGGTGACGGAGAGGATCATGGCGCCAACCAGAGCTGTGACCACGGTGAAGGCCATAGGATGAAACATTTTCCCTTCGACGCCGGTGAGCGCAAAGATTGGCAGGTAGACAATCATGATGATGAGTTGGCCGAAAAGCAGCGGTCGGCGTGCTTCCCTGGATGCGGCAAAGACCTCGTGGAAGCGCTCGGTCCGGGTCAGCGGCCGTCCGTGATGCTCTTGGGCATGGGCCAGTCGGCGCACGCAGTTTTCCACGATCACGACCGCACCGTCGATGATGATCCCGAAGTCGAGGGCTCCGAGGCTCATCAAGTTGGCACTGACGTGGTAAGTCACCATTCCTGAAAAGGTAAACAACATGGAAAGCGGGATCACCATAGCTGTGATTACCGCTGCCCGGATGTTGCCAAGGAACAGGAACAGAATGACGATGACCAGAACAGCGCCCTCAAGGAGATTCTTCTTGACGGTATTGATCGCCTTATCCACCAGAACAGTCCGGTCATAGACGGTGACCGCCTTAACTCCTTCGGGCAGGCTGCGGTTGATTTCCACCATTTTCTTGTCTACGGCTGCAGAGACGGTTCGACTGTTCTCGCCAATCAGCATGAACACCGTACCGAGGACGATTTCACGACCGTCGTCGGTGGCGGCACCGGTACGCAGTTCGCGGCCGATACCGACCTCAGCTACATCGCGAACGCGGATCGCCACCCCTTGCACATTGCCGAGAATGACATTGCGGATGTCCTCGATGCTCCGTACCTGGCCTGGCGCCCGGATCAGATACTGTTCGCCACGCTTCTCGATATAGCCGGCCCCGACGTTGCTGTTGTTGCGGTCGAGAGCGGTTACGACGTCTTGCAACGTCAGCCCATAGGAAGCGAGTTTTTCAGGGCTGGGCGCAACCTGGTATTCCTTGGCAAACCCGCCGATCGAGTTGATTTCGGTAACTCCCGGCACATTGCGCAACTGCGGTTTGATGATCCAATCCTGTATCTCGCGCAAATCGGTCGGTGTATAGGCGCTACCGTCTGGCTTTCTGGCTCCGTCTTCGGTTTCTACGGTCCACAGGTAAATTTCCCCCAAACCTGTCGAAATTGGCCCCGTGGCCGGCGAAATTCCAGCCGGAAGCTTTTCCTTGGCTTCCTGAATACGCTGATTGACCAGTTGGCGAGCGAAATAGATGTCCGTTCCATCCTTGAAAATCACCGTGACTTGGGACAGGCCATAACGCGACAGGGAGCGGGTTTGTTCCAGATGGGGCAATCCGGCCATGACGGTCTCGACCGGATAGGTCACCCGTTGCTCAACCTCCAGTGGTGAATAACCAGGTGCCGCCGTATTAATCTGAACCTGGACGTTAGTGATGTCGGGCACCGCGTCGATCGGCAGGCGCTGGTAGTTGTAGATGCCCAGTACGGCCATGCCAAGCACGGCCAAAATGACCAGCCAGCGGTGCTCGATGGCGAGGCGAATGATGCGTTCAAACATGTTGTTCTCCCCCGCCTCAGTGGCTATGCTCGGCGCTGCCCTTGCCGAGCTCCGATTTCAGGACAAAGCTACCGGCTGCAGCGTATGGCGTTCCAGCCTTCAAACCGCTGAGCACTTCGATCAGCTTGCCGTCAGAACGCCCCAAGGTGACGGGTTGGGCAACAAAGCCGTCAGCCACCTTGATAAAAATAACGCTCTTGTCCCCGATCGTCTGGATTGCTTCGGCCACAACGCTTACCGGGACTTCGGCCTCACCGGAGACCACTTCGACATTAACGAACAAGCCAGGCCGCCAGGCCATCTTTGGGTTGTCCAGGATGACACGCGCCTTGGCCGTACGGGTCTCCTGGCCGAGCAAGGCGCCAACATAGGAGATGCCGCCTTCCGCCTTCGATTCGAATGCAGTCGCCTTGACGACGACCTTTTCGCCGATGCGAACGATGTTCAGATCCTTGGCGGGAACAACGATTTCCGCCCAAACCGTGGACAGGTCGGAAACCGTGAATATGCTGGCATCTTCCTTGACCGCTTCGCCGAGCGCGATGTGCTTTTCCACGACCATGCCATCGAAAGGTGCCCGGATTTCATAGCGGTTGAGGCTTCCCGAAACGCTCGGGCTTGCCCCCAGCGCAATCAGTTTTTGCTGGCTGTTGGCGACGGCAATTTCAGCTTCCCGCAAAACCTGCTGTGCCAGGAGGTAGTCCTGCTCGGCGGAAATTTTTTCTTCCCAGAGCTTTTTTTCCCGCTCGTAGGTCGATTTGGCAAGCGTCAGCCGCTTCTGCGCCGACAACAGTTCGCTGCGCTGCTCGGAGAGTCCGGTACTGGCGATAACTGCCAGTATCTGTCCGCGCTTGACCAATTGCCCAAGGTTGGCCGGGACACTTTCAACGACACCAGCTAACCGCGGCACAACGTGAGCTGTCCGATCTTCATTGAAGCGGATCTCACCCGGCAGTTGTGCCGCTGTTCGGATTTTGGCAGGGGCCGCCTTCTGGATACTGATGGCGGCCGATTTGACCTGCTCATCAGTCAGTTCGATTTTTCCTTCTTCCCTCGTATCGATGAACAGGAACGGTGTATTAGCCATCTTAGCGGTAATAGCTGCTTCAAAGGCATGGGGTTCGGCGATCGGACTGGTACTGATCAGGAAGTCTTGTTCCGCCTTGAAGGCCACTTCCTGCTTTTCTCCGTTCGGCCGCGTCAACGTCACAGAAACCTTAGCTGCTGAAGGGGCCAAGGGCTTGTCCTGTTGGAACAGCCAGACACGAAAATGAGGCTCACCACCTTCTTCAGCCAACAATAACTCCAGGCCAAATCCATCTTCGGTAAACAACTTGCCTCCATGAGAGCCCGTCTTCGGTCCATCCTCATGATGTTCTGCGTCGCTGTGGCCTTTGGCGTGATCATGGCCGTCACCGTCCTGAGCGCCATGATGCTCGGCATCAGCATGCCCCTTGGATTCGGCATGGCTGGCATGCTCACTCTTCTCTGCTGATTGACCCGAAGAGGAAGAACCCAGAATCCAGCCGCCGGTAGCAATGCCCATCGCCAAAATGACAGCGATGGCGATACCTTGTTTTTTGGAAAGGTTAAAAGCGTTCTTGTCGATATTGAATTTCACTGCTTGCTCCTACGGACGACTTGGCATTGGGGACGACATTGAATTGCTGGAGCCCAGTACGCGCTCTAGTTCGGCAGCAGTCCGATGCGCCTCGGACAAACTTCTCAGATATTGGGCTCTTGCCTGAAAGAAGGTGCGTTGAGCATCCAGGACTTCCAGAAAACTGAATTTCCCAAGCTCGAACCCTTTGCTGGCTGCGTCATAGGCGCTGCGTGCGCCGGGCAGAATTTCGCTTTGTAAGGCTTGCGCTTCAACGACCAGTGACTTCAAGCGTTCCTGGTTTTGTGTGACTTCCGTGCTTAAGCGAACCTCAGTGGCGCTGAACTCATCGCGAGCCTTATCCGCCCGCCGCAGTGCTTCGAGTACATTGCCCTGGTTGCGGTCGAATATCGGGAAGGGGATCGAGACGCCCACGATGGTTTGGTTGCGCCCAAGTTCTTCAACCTTTTTTGAACCCAAGCTGACCGTGACGTTTGGAAACCGCCGAGACCGCTCGACATCGGCAAGCGCTGCAAAACGATCGGTCTCGTGGCGTGCTCGGGTAAGAACCGGGGAGTTGTTCAACCGACGATCGATCTCGTCGGCGGAGAGAATTTCTGGCAGATTGTCGATACGCCCTTCGACCTGTTCAAACCGTGGCGTCTTACTTCCCCAGGTCGCTGCCAGACGATTTCGTGCTGCGACCAAATCCCCTTTGGCTTGATTCAACTCCACCCGTGCAGACGCCCCAGCAACGCGGGCCTTGGTTTCCTCAACGGGAGAAATTTTGCCGGCCGTAACCCGGCGCGATGCAGCTTGGGTAGCGCGTTGGGCGAGGCCGAGCAAATCCTCTGTTTGCAGTACCCGTTCTTGAGCCACCAGGACATCGAAGAAGGCGCCAACGACGCTAGCTCGGATACCCTGACGTTTGGCCACCAAGTCGGCAGCGGCTACATCCCGTCCCCGCTCGGCGGAAACAATCCGTGCAGCACGCCGGCCCCCCAACTCGATTAATTGGCTGATCTGAACGGTTGTGGTTCGGGTCGCCTTATTCTGCGTATCTTCAACCAAGGTTGAAACTTCCGGGTTCGGCAGTATCCCTGCTTGAATCACCGCTCCCTCGACTGCTCGCAATTCATTGGTTGCGGCAGATAGTTCGGGATTGGCCGCTAGCGCGAGATCGATTGCAGCGGAAAGGGTTAAGGTTCCGGTCGGTTCCTTGGCAAGCGCAGGTACGGCTTCGATCAGCGACGGCACATTTTGCGTCTGCGCCCAGAGGTTGGTGCTGGCAATCACCGTAAATCCGAAAAGGGTTCGGACCAGTAAAGCGATAATTGGTTGTTGGCGGTACATCCGATTCTCCGTTGATGAAAGACACATCAGGAAATCGGCGGGGCGCCACACCGCAAGCGGCTTGGCATCGTGCGCAGCTCAAGCTGCGGCAAACAGATATGGTGTTGCTGCCGAAACTTGGTCGACACCGTTTGCAGCTTTTCCACGAAGGTGTAGGCCGGGCTGTAGCAAGGTACCGCGAGGGCACGATTGTCGATTACCTTCACCGTGCTTTTGAGCGCCGCATCCAGTGCCCACGAGGTGATGGTACAGGGCGTGTTGGGTGCGGTATCGTCAAAACCGACTTCCAGCAGGATGCCTTCCTTGATTCCCGGGAGGAATTCGGTTTGCACCGGGTAGCGTAACCGGATGCCGGCGCTGCGGTACTTAGCATCGTCGTATTCGGTATCCCGTTCGACAGCCTCGAAACCCGCGATCCCCTTTTTGGCGATCTCCTCGGCCAGCCAGTCGAAATACAGCCGTCGTGTCTCGACGTGGGCGGGTTTGTCCTGGTTCTTACCTGTTTTGACATCGCGATCCGCCGGCGGCTCGATGCGAAGATCGATGTCTTCGGAGAAGCGCTGGATAATCTGATGCCCTTTCGAGAGGGATGTTCCGCCTTTGAGCTGAAACGTCCAACCCTGCTGCTGCAATCCCCACAGGCTTTGCATCAGCCAATAGTCCTTCTCAACCAGATAGGAGGCAACGTGTTGAGCCTGGGCAACCTGGCGGATCAGATCCGTGAAGTTGGGATGGTCGTGCAGAAGGGTCGCGGCTTTAGGCATGGACAGCCGACTTCATTTGCCGAAAAACGCGGCGCGTCCTGGCCGATCCGAAATCGGCCAGCATCTTCTCGAGACGGCCCTCGTCAAAGGTGTCGAGCTTGCGGCGCACATTGGACAACACGGTTTCCGGATCTTCTGCCAGGTCGGTCAGGTTGTTCAGCATATCGACCAGCAGATATTCGCGATTGACCTGCTTGCGCGAAGGGAAACGCGGCTTGTCTCGAAAGTCGAATTCAAACCCGGCCAGGGCGAACTTGCCGTGGCGTTTGTGGTTGTAGACGACGGTCTTGTCGTAAAGCTGCGTGGTACCCAGGCCCAATGCGTTGTAGCAGCTCGGGTTGAACATCAAGAAATGATGATCATCGAGAAACTTTTCGACGAGCGCTTCCTCGCTTGGCGGTACATCGCCAAACGGCGTTCTTCGGGGGACGTAATAAAGCCCCTGAGCAGCCTTTCGCACGGTTCCGGCCTTCACTGCCAGACCGAGCTCCCGATCAACGCTGGGCAATTCATCGGCCAGGTCTTTACGTCGAAAAACCTTGCCGGCCAGTTGCTTCCATCGCCGGTCGAGTGCGGCATTCACAGTGTTTTTTCGGTGTAGCATGTTTCAAAAACCTCACTGACGTTTCATGCAAGTATGCCACAGCCTTCCGGTCAAGGGAAATCGACTCTTGAGCGTTGCGTTTTACGTCACCACGACGGCGGTACCGGAATAGATCACTCGGGAAACCCGCCATTGCGATCCTGGTTGGTCGTAATGGGCATGGGTTTTCCTCAGGCCGACGATGGCGTTCGCTCCCTTTGCCAAGGCGTTTCGGGCCAGAGTCAGAAGGGCATCGCATTCGGCGAGTTGGTAATCAGCATCCGACGCGGCCTCGACTGCTGATACCGACTCCAGGTAGCCGATCGTCCGGATCGCCGCCCTTGATGGTGGCAGGTCGGTCGAGATCAGCAGAACCTGGTGTTTGATCGCCTCCAGATCCGAAAGCATTCGATCCATCTGACGATGAGCGACTGTTTTGTTCCGCCGGTTCCAGCGGTACAGCGTGAGTCCTGCAAGGACGCACGCTACGATGGGCATCCACCCGAAAAAACTGCTCGTCTGGGTTGCTGCGGCCAGGCTCATGAAAAGTCTCCAAAGGCTGTATTTCGTTTCAGCTTCTCACAGTCGCCCGAAACTGCAACGGGCAAAGTCAGTCGTCAAGGCCGATCCTGAGACGGCTCTTCTTGCTTGCGTGGGTGAAATGCGGCCAGGAAGTGCGCATTTCAAAAACCGGCACCGCTGGCTATCCCATAGAGTCAGGCCATGCGATTCCGATACTCGACATGGCAAGAAATCCGATTTCCGCTCATCCTCTGGCTGATGGCCGCCTACTTGGCGGTGAGCGGAAGCTACATGCTCGCTTTCAACCTGACGGAAAGCCTGCCGGGAACGGTATTTGTCATCTGCAAGGACACCTTCCCCGATAGTGGTGAGTTCGTGGCTTTTCGGTGGGAGCGAAACTGGCCGTATCCGAAAGGAAGCATCTTCGTTAAGCGCCTGGTTGGCCTGCCTGGATCGCGTGTGACGACGCAAGGACGGGATTTCTACGTGGATGGCCGGGCGGTGGGGCAAGCCAAGGAACGGGCAAGAACTGGCGAACCGCTGATTCCAGGACCCGTGGGGGTGATTCCGGAAGGTAGCTATTACGTCGCGGGCGGGCACCCCGACAGTCTCGATTCCCGCTACCAACTGACGGGATGGGTAAAACGCGATCAAGTTATCGGCCGTGCGTTTCGGCTGATATGAGCGGATTAAAGATGCCGCTCGAATTTTGCGGGTGTGCCGTCAACGTCTCCGCCAGGAAACTCGCATGTTGCACTTGCTGAAGAAAGTGATGGGCAAGGGAGAGATTTCTTTGCCGCAGCAAGTAATCGAGATACCGCCCATCGCCAAATCCTTGCCTGACGATGAAATCCCGCGTTACCCCCCCTTTGTCAAAGGGTTGCCGGCATCCCATCCCGATCGGCTGATCGAAACCCAGCAAGAACTGATTGGGCAGATTCGAGAGTCCGGGTTGGCGTCGAAAGATGTCTATGAGGAATTTTATCTGGGGCCCTTGCGCCGCTTTGCCTCCTACGCCCATTTGCTGCCCGCCAGCGAGACTCACCATCATCGTGGCGCCGGGGGCTTGTTCCGGCATGCCATCGAGGTTGCCTTGTGGTCATTACAGTCCGGGGATAGGGTACTTCTGCCGGGCGATCAAACTCCGCGACGGCGGCGGGAACTCGAACCGCGTTGGCATTCGGCGGTTTTTCTCGCGGCACTGTGTCATGACCTGGGTAAGCCCATCACCGATCTGATGGTGACCAACCAGGATGGAGGGAAAATATGGGATCCATTTTGCGAAGATCTTTACGCTTGGGCGATCCGCAATCAGGTAGACCGCTATTTCCTGCGCTGGCGCAAGAACCGCGGAACATCCCACACCTCGGTCTCGCTGCTGCTGGTTGAACGCATCGTCGGTAGAACCGGATTGGGCTGGATATCGCAGGGCGATCCCAATCTGGTGACCTGGATGATGGAAGCGATCAGTGGCCATCCCAGTCAGGAAAACATGATCCACAACCTGATCGTACGATCTGATCAGGTCAGCGTGACGCGTGACATCGAGAGCATGGGCGCCAACTTTGCTGGCTACGAAATAGGAATCCCCGTTGAGCGGATTCTTCTCGATATCATGCGTCGACTGGTTCGGGACGGGGTCTGGATTGTCAACGAACCGGGATCGAGGCTATGGCACATGGACGGACATCTCTACCTGGTCTGGCCAGCAGGGGGCGAGGAGATCGCTGCGATCATCAACCAGGAAAAAATGCCCGGACTGCCGAGGACACCGAACAGCATTCTCGACATGCTGGTCGAGCGCAAATTGGCTGAATTCAAAGTCGGGCAGCTCGATGGCAACCGCTACTGGTTGATCGCGCCGGCCATCCTTGCGGAAAAAATTCCCAACATACAACTGAAGGCGATACGCCTCAACAACCCGGGCGCACTGTTGGATTCACTGCCTGCATCGGTAGCTGGAAGGCTGGTTGGTAACGACGATCCGCCCACCAAGTCGTTGAGCAACGCATCGGTTGTCGCGCCGACAAAACCCGCGGAGCCGACCGTCGAAGTGGTTCCAGCCGCCGTCGTCACTTCGGCCACACCGGCTGCACCGCCCGCTGATCAACCGCCTGATCAACCGCCTGATCAACTGGATGGTCCGGTTGGCGAAGCGCTTAAAGCGCTGGTGGAGGATATCGAGCACGGCCGCAGAGACGGCAGCAAGCTCACTCATGTCGATTCGGAAGGAATCCTGTGTCTGAAGTGGCCTGATGCGTTCAAGGGGTACGGACTGGAGAACAAGACGATCCTCGACGAACTTGGGCGAAGAAACTGGCTGGTGGTCGATCCCATGGCACCATTCAGAAAAGTCGCCGAGCTTCAGGTCGGTATTGGAGCCCCTTGGAAGATCCTCCGCCTCCAGCCGGTCGTGGCGGCATTGATGGACATCAATAGGGCAAAGAGTACGTCCAAAAAAGCTTCGAAACCGGTGCCCAAGTCAGAATCCAAACCTGTAGCGAAGGTCGAAACGACGGAAAAGGACGCGACAGAACCTCTACCTTCGGTAACTCATCCTGTCCTCCCGATGGTTTCCTCGAAGGAGGAGGGCGCCGTAGAAAAGATGGTTGCCCGCCAACGTGCGCTGCTTGAGGATGTCGTGCGCGTGCTTCGGCAAGCGGTGAACGATGGGACGTTGGCTGCCGATCACGAAAACGGCTATCTGCTGATCAATGTCCGGGATGCCGAGGCAGTGCTGAAAGCCGGCATCAAGGCGTCACGCTCGCAAATTTTTGGCTTGAAGGGCATCGATCCTGATCGATTCACGACAGAGGACAGAAAACCGAAGGTGTATTTTCGGATTCGAGCGTAACGGGCACCGAGGTTTCTGTTCAAATATTAACTACCGCTCGATACAGTTCAGTGGTATTCGGCATATCGGCAAAGCCGCCGTCCTTGTGTACTTCGCGATACGGCCGCTCAAAGCTAGGCAGCGGCCGTTAGGTGCCTATGAGTTTGGGGGCGTTCAAGCCAGACTTTTGAGTGAGTGGTTCAGGCGTAAAGGGCAATCTCTTTGCAGTCGAGGCCGTGTCGGCTTACTAGCGGCGCCTGCTTCGCCCCGGCCATGGCAGTTCTCCCGTTAGTTCAGCCAAGCCCCCATCGTCTTCGACACGTGCGCCGAAGCGATTTACCTCCACCGTTGGCAATTCGTCACTGTCGAACCATAGCAGTGAGATGGTGGTGTCGGTGCGCTGGTAATGCCTTGAAAGTTCCCAGAGATCAAGGCCTTGTTCCCAGTTGTCGAACCAGACGTCCTGTGAAACCTCCCCCGTCTCCGTGACACTATTTCCTGAGGAGCGGATTCGGTGAGCCACGGAGCCCGCTGGAATCGCCGACCTGGGAGGTATCCATGCTCCTGCTTGGCGCAACGCCGTGGAGCGTGCGGCATATCGCACTGCCCCGCGCTCCATGGTGACGAATGCGCAAGGCATATCGCTGAGACTGGCGAACCTTGACGCCGCTGCTGGGAATGATGCGCAGAACATATCGGCCATGTGTTGGATAAGCTCGGGGGATGGCTCTTCTTTGGGTGCAGCGGACAGCCACTGCTGATATGGCATCAGCAGTTCAGCGGCAAACGTATCGCAGGCGATCTCATTCGGATGTCGTTTTGCATAGGACCACGAAGGTACTTCCTCGTGACTTGAGTCCAAGCCGAGCACGATATGCGCTATTTCGTGGCAGACAGTGAAGCGCTGGCGCTCGTCAGTTTCTATGGAGTTCACTGTGATGATGTGCTTACCGTTTGGTTTGGTAACCGTATAGCCAGACTCCCCTTCGCCAAGCTCATCCTTCTTGACCTTGGCGTTAGCTGCTGTCACATAGGGGGACAAGTCTTCCCGGATGTTCGAAACATCGACATTCGCAACAAACGCTCTTGCTTTCTGTCTGACATCCGCCTCGTCCATATTCAGTCGTCCTCGTCGTCGAAGGCTTTTTTGATTCGAGCGATCAGCGTCGCGGGGTCAGGCCTCGCATTTCCCCGATGCCTAACTCCAGCTGCGGTCGAAAAAATATCGATGCTGATTGAGGGGTCATGTAGCACGAATTCAACAAGGTTTGGATCAGCGTCGGCATGGTCAACCAGCCACATCAAAAGCGCTGCATCTCTTTCTCCTGGTTTGAGAACCCTCAACAGCTTCGCAACCAAGTCTTGGGATGGGTTTGTCTTCTCGCCGGTCTCAAGACGGTGGATATAAGCATGATCAACTGACGACAGCTGGCCGATTTCACGCAGGGAAAGAGTTCTGCGTTCGCGTAGCGTCTTGAGGGCGACGCCTAGGCCTGTTTGCGGCATGAGTTCTGATCCTCGCGAATACGGGGGGGGAGAGAGCCAAGTCATCTGCTACCTCTCCGCATCTGGTTGATGTTCAAAGGCGTGCGCCGCATGCTAGTTGCACCGGTGTCCGTGTTCTGATACATTGTTGTCTAGCCAGACAACGGACGTAGGTTTTATAACTGCTCCAGATTGGATTGGCTCGACCTTCCCGTTGTCTGCATGAGCAACGTATTGTGCTACAGCAGGTGGTCTTTGACAACCCACCCAGCCTAGCAGCTGGGGCTTTGACAGTTCCACTGTAGGAGATCCATCATGGCAGGCAAGAATCAGCATGTTGTCCCTCACCAGGACGGCTGGGCCGTCAAGGGCGCCGGCAATCAGCGGGCAACCTCGGTGCACGACACGCAGCAACAGGCGATCGACGCAGCGAGGGACATTGCACGCAACCAGCAGTCCGAACTCGTCATCCATCGTCCGGATGGCCGTATCCGTGACAAGGATAGCCACGGCAACGACTCCTTCCCGCCGAAGGGCTGAAGTGCCATGACGGGTATCCCTACCTACCATGTGCTTGCCTTGTCAGGGGGCGGTTATCGCAGCCTGTACACGGCGACAGTTCTTGCCGAACTCGAAACTGTGCTGGGCCGTCCTATTGCTTCGCACTTTGATCTGATTTGCGGCACATCAGCAGGAGGGATGCTGGCTTTGGGGCTGGCTGCGGAAATTCCGGCCCAAGAGCTTAAAGCACTGTTTGAAGACGAAGGCAGCCGCATCTTTGGTTGCCGCAGCCTTCCACGGCGGCTGCTGGGATTCTGGCTGACCGCAAAGCATGACTCGGCGGGACTTCGGGAAGTGCTGACCGAACGCTTCCAAGGGACCACGATAGGCGACCTGAAGCATCGTGTTCTCGTGCCGGCAGTCAACTATTCGACGGGGCGCGGGCAATTCTTCAAGACACCTCACCATCCTTCGTTTGAGTTGGATCACCGCATGAGGATCATCGATGTTGCGTTGGCGACCGCCGCCGCGCCCGTCTACTTTCCTTTGGAGCGCAACGACCGCGGTGTCTTCGCGGACGGGGGGCTTGTGGGCAACGCGCCCGGCCTGTTCGGATTGCACGAAGTCAATACGTTCCTGGCACCAAAGCAGAACGCGCTGGTTCGGGTTCTCTCCATCGGCACGATGACGATCGGCGCGACCGTTCGCGGTGGCGCTAGCCTTGACCGCGGGTTCGGCAAGTGGCGCGGGGGACTCTTCGACCTCGTGATCTCCGCTCAGGAATCTTCGGTGGACTACATGCTGCGGCAGTTGTTGGGAAGCGACTACTTTCAGATCGATGACAAGGCGACGCCGGATCAAAGCAAGGATGTGAAGGCACTGGATCGGGTTTCCATTGGCGCAACGAACACGCTCAAGGATCGCGGTAACCACGCGGCGCAGCGCGCGCTCGGCGATCCTCTTTTCCAACCGTTTAGAGCGCATCAGGCCGGCGCACCAACCTTTTATCACGGCCCCAATAAGAATGTTCCGGAGGCCGCATGCTGAACCTCAGCCCGCTTTTCTTCACCACCGTTGATGACGAATCCTGCATGCATGACGAGTTGGATCTGACGCCTGAACAACGCGTCTGGATTGCCAGCGCACGCGCGAGTGTCCGGGACTGCCTGCGCACAGGCATCCCTCGAGTGCTGAAGGCAAGCGGATACACGGAAGAGGTGCCGCAACCGCGCTTCTTCACGCAAGGGTCGTGGGCGTACAAAACGTTGAACTCCCCGGCACAACGACCGCAGCAGGCGGATGTCGATGACGGCTGCTATCTGCCAATGAGTTTCGTCTCACAGACGAAGCGTCCGAGCACCTCAACGACGGTCTTCTTCTCCGCTGCGGAAGAAGCCTTGAGGCCGCTGGTTGAGGAAAAGCAGTGGAAGCTCGTCACCGACAAGCCGACTTGCATCCGTATCGTCATTTCAACGCATGCCCACATTGACATCCCGCTGTACGCGATCCCCGACCAAGAATTCGTGAGTCTGGCAGAGGCCTCGATGAGGCGATATGGCTATGACTCGGTGATGGACGCAGTGATTAAGGCGGAGAGGGATGCATGGACGGCGTTGCCTCGCGACAAAGTGCTCCTGGCTCATCGTGAATGCAACTGGATGCCCTCCGACCCCAGGCCCGTGAAAGAGTGGTTTCTGGGCGAAGTGGATGCCAAGGGGGAGCAGTTCCGCCGCGTCGTTCGTTACTTGAAGGCGTTCCGCGATTGGAGGTGGGCCAGCGGTGGGCCCGCTTCCATTCTGTTGATGGCGGCTGCCGCGCCGCTTTTTGAAAAGCGTGATCGGCGTGACGACATCGCCTTATTGGATGTCGTCGCTGCCCTTCCAGCCCGGTTGCGTGGCGGAGTGAACAACCCTGTGGATGACTCCGAATCGCTCACGGAGCGACTTGGCCAAGCGGGTGTCGAAGAGGCGGCAAAGGCGTTCGAAGAATTTGAGAAAGTGCTTCGCGGAGCAACCGGTGCCGGCAGTCCTTCACAGGCTTGTATCTGGGTGCAAGGCCAGTTCGGCCCGCGCTTTCCGAACGAGCCGGATCGGGTCAAGGTGGTATCTGTCGCCGCCACCATTGCCGCAGCTCCCGCAACAGCCGGCCCGAGCGAACTTGTTGGGCGAACTAAGGCCGGATGAGTAGCGCCGCTGCGATCGCAGATGTGATCGACGCCTTCAAGCAGCGAGGCTTCGAGTTTGTTGGCAAGACGGATGACGGCTGGTTCACGCTGCGTGGGCGATTGTCCCAGCCCCAGGGGGACAAGGATTGTCCGTGCGAAGTCGAGCTTGACCCAACGTTCGTCGACTTGCCTCGCATTCGGCTGCTGGAGATCCCTCCTGACCTGCCCGCAGCGGTTCCCCATCTTGGCGCTGATGGCGGGATTTGCTATCTTGCCAAGGGCACGGTCGTTCTGGATATCTATGATCCCGTCGGACAGTCGCTGGCGTGCCTGCAACGCGCCGCTGTCGTGTTCGGACAGATCGTAAAAGGGGAGATGGTCGAAGATCTCGCGGAAGAGTTCTTCGCCTATTGGGATGGTTGGCTTTGTTTCGTGGACATGCAAGGTGAGGACTTAGGGCGACAGAAATGCATAGTCGCGCAGGCCAACGGGAATCCTTTGTGGTTTATCACCGACAACGAAGATCGAACAACTAAGAAGCTAAAGTCGCTCGGCTACCAAGCTACTGACAGAACGGTGCTGACTTACCGGGTAAAAACTGGTGCTCAACCCCGACCTTTGACCAACAGTTGGCCTCCTGAAACAGTTGGGGATATGTTGGCATGGCAAGGCAACCTTGACCCTCGGTGCCGGCGCAAGATTCACGAGCGCATCAAGGAGGGAAAAAGGAAACAGGCCAACGGCGTACTGATCGTCATCGAATCGCCGTTAATGACCTATGGCTTTGTGGTTCTCTATGACCACCAACGTCCGGTCCAGAAGAGCAAGCTCGCAGATCGCAGGGATCTGACCTATGGGTTGAAGGTAACGCCAATCTCAGTTGTCAGAATCGACGATCGATACCTTGCTCAGCGGAACATACCCAAGTCAAAGACGCTGGCAGGTAAAAAAATTGCGATAGTGGGTTGCGGAACGATCGGCGGATATCTGTCGGATATGCTGGTCAAGGCCGGGGCGGGAACATGCGGCGGAAAACTTACGCTCGTGGATTTCGATAGTCTTCTTCCGCAAAACATCGGGCGCCATCGCCTGGGATTCCCGGACCTCCTGTCGAACAAAGCAGAGGCCATGGCGAAAGAGCTTTGCCGCTTGGCGCCAGGTGCCGAGATTCGTGCACTCCCCGTGGATGTCAGGCAAGCCCAATTGGGAGAGCTGGACCTGCTCATAGATGCCACCGGGGAAGAATCCCTCGGGCATTGGCTGGCCGGCCGCTATCCGCCTCCGATGCCGATGCTTTCGGTCTGGATCGAGGGGCCGGGAACGGCTGTCCGTGCGCTCCTGAAGACCAACGCATCTGGTGCGTGTTATCGCTGCCTGTGGCATAGCAACAGGAGAGGCGAACTCCGCTCCACCGTTGATCCTCTTCCTGCCATATTGGCGGGGCATGGATGCGAGGGCTTGTACGTGCCATTCCCCGCTTCGGTGTCGGTGAACGCTGCCAGCCTAGGCGCTGAGGTGACCCTTGACTGGGTCAACGGCGTTTATTCCCCTGCGCTACGAACCAGGATGATCGGCGGCGCCTATCGACTTGCGACACCCGATTGCGATCCACTTCGGGATCGGGAGTGTCCCCTATGCAATTCATGAGTTCCTGGGCGACCGATGATAAAAGAACGCTGCTGCATTTCTCGCCGGCCACGATGGAGACGTTCTGTCTGCATGTTCAAGCCAGTGATTCCGACTGCGAAGCTGGTGGACTTCTGCTCGGTTCGGTTCATGGAGCCCATATGCTCATCGAGCAAGCGACGGTTCCTACGGCATGGGATAAACGGTTTCGCTTCCTGTTTGAGCGGATGCCATTTGGCCACGAAGCAATCGCTCTGTCTCGTTGGACGGCGAGTCAGGGAACCGTTCGATACTTGGGCGAATGGCACACCCATCCGGAAGACTATCCACAACCTTCTGGTCTCGATAGATCGGAATGGAACCTCTTATCAGCGAAGCGTCGGGACAAGAGACCTATGTTGTCTGTCATCGTTGGGCGAAAATCCATGTTTGTTGAATTAGTGCCGAGTTCAGGACGCGGTTCGGTGCTTACGCCTGTCGAATAGGGCACAAACCAATGGCGTACCGGCATTCCAGTCTCGATCAGATGTCCGGCAGGGGCACCGTCAGCGACCAGCTGGGCGATTTGATCGCCGTCATCGACGGACGAGACGATCTGATCTCAGAATGTTTGCAGGGTGCGGCCGAATTGCGCTGCTTCTTGCGCGAGAACACGCGTGCGTTGCTTGCAACGCACGCCTTCCACGACGCATTGGCTGGTCATCTGCCCGGTGATGTCGCGAGTCAAGCCGGCCTGCCTGATCTGCTGGCGAAGCTGCACACTATCGCGGACCTGGAGTAAGGGAAAATGGCATTCAACGATTTCGACATGAAGCGCATTGAGAAAGCGACGGATGCATTCCTCGCGAAGCGTCGGCCTCCTGCGCACATTCGTGCCGACCTCGACATCGGCTATCGCATTTCCGGGCAAAGCGTCGAGATACTCGAAATTCGTTCGCAATGGGATGATCGCAGCATTGTCCATCAGCACCCGATCGCCAAGGCAACCTATGTGCGTACCCAGAATCATTGGACGGTATTCTGGATGCGCGCGAGCCTCAAGTGGCAAAGCTACGAACCGGTGCCGACTGTCGCGTCCATCGGCGAATTCCTGCAAGTCGTCGATGCCGACGCGCATGGCTGCTTTTTCGGCTGACCAGCGATATGGCGACTATCCGTAGCCAGGAATCGCGGAGATGTCGCAGAGCCAATCCCGTTTTTTTGCTGACGTAAGATGATCGCATGTCCCGTCGCCAAAGCATCCAAACGCAGTCCGTAGCGCATCCGAGCATGTCGGAGGAAGTCGAAACCTACCTGAAGAGCGGGGGCCACGATCCGAAGTTCGAAGCCTGGCCGGGCAGCGGATTCTTCGACCGATCACAAAACGGAAGCAAGGAAATGCGCGAGGCGTTGGTCGCAGAAGTGCTGGCAAGAACGCAGGATCGCCCTGCCACTGCGCTTCCCGACGATCTGGATATTCTCCAGTTCACACACCAGAAATTCAGCGGCATGGTGAAGGGGCTTTTCCCCAAAATTGAGCAGGCGATCGTCCTTGCCATGCTTGAACGCTCCGTGATATTCCTAACGCCAAGGAACATCGTCCCGGTTCTGCGGGAAATGCCTTGGCTCGGTACGGCATGGGACTTGGCCAACCTCTATCTGGCCAGCCACTCAGCGGAATTGCTGTCGGTTGAGGCTCAACCGATCCTTGGATTGAGCATCGAAACGACCTGCTACGTTTCGACAGACTATTTCCGCGCAGCAAATCCCTTCGACGATTTCGTCCTCCATGAAGCCGCTCATGTTTTCCACAACTGCAAACGCGAGACGCTGGGGCTGCCCCATTCACGGCATCGGGAATGGCTGCTCGAGATTGAGTATCGGAAGCGCGAAACATTTGCCTATGCCTGCGAGGCATACAGCCGCCTGCTCGAACTAGGGCGCGATTCAAAACATCGCCAAGACTTGTTGAGCGAATTGGCTGCAACCCCGCTGCCCAACGATGAACGCGTGGACGGTGCGGAGTATCTCGACATTCTTGCCGAAGCCGTAACCGCCAGAAATGGCTGGAAGCGCATCCTCGCGCGATGCTCCCCGTCCAGGGTTCGCAACCAGACAATTCCGACGCCTACATCGTAGTTCGTTTCCTCTACGTAGCGCCCCGTCGAGTCGTCAGCGACCGTAGCTGCTAACAGGTAGCCGAAATGCGCCCGAAAAGTGCGCATTTCAAAAATCCAGAGGTGTTCCCCCCAGCCAAAATCGCCCCTTATGTGGTCTCTGGTTCGCATTCTCCTTGTGCTTTTCACCTGTACGACATTTTCTGCGTTCGCTGCGGAATTGGGTGTCGTCGGCCCGACCTATGAGATCGCGGAACCGGATTTGATCGAGGTCATCCAGGCCCGATTGAAGCAAATGGAAAAATCCGGTGAACTGGCGCGCAAGCAGACTGAATATCGCGACAAGGTGATCGGCGGCATCGAGGCGCCCAAGGTTGTTGCTGGCGTCAAGGCCACCGACGCACCCCGTACCTACCATGTCGATCCGACCTTGACCGTGGATCGGGATATTCGCAACGCGGAAGGCGCCTTGCTTTTCGCTCGCGGCATCAAGATCAATCCGTTCGATCATGTTTCTTTGACCCGAAAGCTGCTGTTTTTCGACGGGCGTGATAGTCGGCAGGTGGCCTTTGCCAAGCTTCGGCTGGGCGAGGGGGGCGGGAAGAACAAACCGATCCTGGTGGCCGGAGAACCCCTGAAACTGATGCGGGCCTGGAAGCAGGCGGTGTATTACGACCAAGGTGGATCGTTGGTTCGGCGACTGGGGATTCGCCAAGTGCCGGCGATCGTCAGCCAGGACGGCAAGAGATTGCGGATCGATGAAGTCCGCCCGTAGCCTCGCATTCGTTTCGGTCATTGTGCTCGGCGTGCTTTTCTTGCGCCCAGCCTTTGCTACGGCAACCTGTACCGGGCGGTTTGCCAATCCGATTACGGACATCTGCTGGAGCTGCCTGATGCCGCTCCGATTTGGCGGCCTCGATCTGGTTTCCCTCGATCAGGAAGACACTCCGAATCCTGGTGGATCTCCCGTCTGCCTCTGTCCATCGCAATTGCGTGTCGGCTTCAAGGTCAGCTTCTGGGAGCCGGTGCGGCGCGTGGATGTGGTGCGCCGTCCCTTCTGCATGACCAGTCTTGGTGGCATCGAACTCAATCCCGGCTTCGATGCGCCGCGCGGGTCCCGCTTCAGCCAGGACAGCACCGCGACATCGTCGTTTTATCAGGTGCATTGGTATGTCGATCCAATCATTTTCTGGCTCGAAGCGATCTTTGATAACGCCTGCCTGGAACAAAGTTCATTCGACGTGGCGTACCTCACCGAACTCGATCCCATGTGGAACGACGACGAACTGACCTTCATCTTCAATCCCGATGTTGCCTTGTTCGGCAATCTCCCGGCACGAGCCGCCTGTGCTGCGGATTGTGTCTCGGCAACCGCAGGTTTTCCATCGAACGCCTTGTTCTGGTGTGCCGGATGTCAGGGCAGCTTGTATCCACTCAACGGAAACGTGCAAGCGCATATCGGTGGGGTACAGGCTTCCAGCCTGGAAATGACGCGACTGATCGCCAAGATGCACCGCGAAGGTCTGATGTGGGCCGCCTCCGGCGAGGACGGCTTGTGCGGTTACTACCCGCAGCCGATCATGGACAAGACCGGCTACAAGTATCAGATGCTGTACCCGGTTCCGCAAACCGCGAAGATCGCCGGGAAGTGCTGCCAGCCCTTGGGGCGTTCGACGATCTTGTGGGGTGCCGGAAAGGAATATCCGTTTGAGGGCGAAGACTTCGCCTACATGGTGTTCCGCAAGCGCAACTGCTGCCAGGGAGCCTTCTGACGCCATGAACGGCTCTACGCGCACCTTTCCCGTCGCCATATGCCTTTGGGTTTGCATGGCTACTCAAGCCTGGGGACAGGCAGCGTTACCGACTGATTACGACATGCGACTGGCCAGGCAGCGCATGGAGGAAGCACTTGGCTCCGGCAAGCTGCCCAAGGACTTCGGTGCGCCTTCAGTCCCCAAGGTCGAGTCCTTGCCCAAGCCAGAGGCAAAGCAGGCCGATATTGCCAAGATCGCCGAAGGCTACCGCCAGTTTCCGGCCGCAAGCAATCGGCCGAACGCATCAGACTCGCCGGAGTTGATGATTTTTGTGTCCTTCTCGATGCCTCGGGAATCTCTGGAGCGAATCGTCATCCAGTCGGAAAAGTCGGGTGCGGTCCTGGTTTTACGTGGTTTCAAAGGCGATTCGATGGCACGGATGGGAGAGGAAATTGCCAAGCTGATCGGCAAGCGAAACGTCACTGCCATCATCCACCCACCGGCGTTCACCCAATTCAAGGTGACGCAGGTCCCGGCGCTGGTTCTGGCCAAACCAAGCCAGGCAACCCGGATTGGCACGGATGGCTGCGCGGCCCCGACGAGTTACATCAAGGTCGACGGCGATGTCACCCAGGACTACGCCCTTGATCTCATCGAGCGTCAGGCACCGACTTGGGCCGATGCGGCTCGACGGTTCTCGGTCAGGCTGGCGGGCCGCATGCCATGAGATTCCTCTGGCTACTCTATCTCGTCAGCGGAATAACGTCGGTATTTGCTCAGGGTTATGACGCCAGCACCGCCTTTGGCGATGGAAGGTCGCTCGGGTCAGGAGCGGTGGGCGGCGCATTTCAGGGAATCGGCACCGGTAATGCGACAACCATTATTCCGGGCTATGGCCAGAGCGCCAGCCAGACCCAGTATTTCCAAGGGGGAATGGGGCAGCTTTCCGGCCCCGGGGTTGCCAAGGTGACGGATTGTTCCAGCCAGGCTCCAGATGCGGACGCCTATCGACGGCAGGAGTGCGATGCCGTCAATTTCGTTGCCCGGAATCCCAGCGTCAGGCCCGCTTTCTCGATCGACCGGGCCACGGATCCTCTGATCAGTCGCGCCAACTCGATCGCCAGCAATCCCGCGCTGCAATTCACCGGAATCAACGTGGGTTCGAGCACGGAATCCTGCCGGGTGGTGACGGATACGACCCCCGCGACTTTTACGACGGAAATCTGCACCGAGTATCGGCCGGTGACCAGCAATTTGTGCACGACCGCGCGCCAGATCACGGTCGATCAGTATCACCTTTACCAGTGCGTCGAGCAGATGCAGACGCTGAGCAACGCAACGTGTTTCATCGGTCGGCAGATTTCGGTGAACACCGCCTACAACTACCAGTGCAACCAGACCGTTCAAGGCTACGAGACCTTGAGTTGTCGCCGCGGCGTCTCGGCGACAGTTGGTTTCGGTCAATGCACGCCCGGGGCATGGCTGGGCCGAACCGCATTCATGGACTGCAGCTGGTGTGTCGATCCCTATATGGCCATGAACATTTTCTGCGGAAGTGATGGCCACTCCTATGTCGTCGAACCATACCGTTCCTACGACGGTGTCAATCGCTACGACTACAACTGGATCGGCTATCCGTGGGATGGCAGCTATGGCCAGTTTCCGGTGGCGGTTGCCCCAGGCCAATCCGTCACCGATTACTACGTCAGCAATCTCGGTTTCGGTTGCAACCTGTACGTCTACTTCAGCGTCAGCTGCAACTCGACGACCTGCACGCCGTCCATGCGGAATGTGAGTTCCGGATGTAACTCCTCGGGTGGAACGGGTACTGGGGCTGCCTTGCAACTCCCCATGTCGAAGACGGTCGGCAGCTGGACATCGAATGAGTGCGCCACCTTGCAGCAGCGGGCAAGATGAGAAAGGCCATCCGATGCGTGCTGGTGGTTTTGCTCGTTGTCGGCGGGTATGCGTACGCGGGCGATTGCAGGCTGGAAAGTTCGAGCTGCGTGGATAGCACCGCAAGCAAGACGATATCGGGAGTCGTGGTGACGCTGACGGATGTCGGTGGCTGCTGGGAGTATCAGGATACCTACACCTGCATCAAGCCGAACTCGATCGACTACTGTTCAGCTTTGACGGCCGCAGGCTGTGGGCAGACCAGCTCGGTGTGTAGCGATACGGCATTCAATGGCACTTGCAATACCTACACCAAGACGTTCCGGTGCGGAAACAACCAGGGCACGCCCACCAATACAGTACGTCTCGACAACACCTATTCACTGGTCACGGATACGGCGAATACCAGTCAGTGCAGCAGCTATGCGCAAAACTCGCGATGCCGCCTGGCGTCGCATGCCTGCGTGGATTCCACCCCTTGCAAACTCGATTCCAGTGGGGCGACCGTCTGCCTGGCCGGTGTCACACCGCCCGCGGGCGGACTGAATTCCACGGCAACCTGTTGGAGCTACCAGGACGACTATTCCTGCATCGCCGAGAACCATGTCGACTATTGCGCAGCTATCAAGGCGACGCAAGGGTGCGCCTTGGTCAGCTCGACCTGCGACAGCTCGGCGTTTGATGGCTCCTGCAACCAATATACCCGTCGCTACCAGTGCACCAATGTCACGGCATCGACCGGTACGCCGACCGTGGTTGAACTCAACACGTCCTACACCATCCGATCCAACACGCTCGATACCAGTCAATGCGCCTCGCTCGCCAACAGTAGCAACTGCGTGCATGCGGCGACTACTTGTACCGACAGCACACCGTGCAAAACCATCAATGGCTTGCAAGTGTGCCTTTCGACGGTCTCTCCCTTGCCGACTGGGGCACAAAGCTCCGGAGATTCCTGCTGGACGAGATCTGAGGACTACACCTGTGCCGGCAGCACCCTGACAAACGATTGTCAGCCCTTGATCGATCGCGGGTGCACGCCAGTGTCCTCGCAGTGTGTTGATCCCTTGCCATCGGGTGGGTGCGACATGAGCGAGCGGACGTATTCTTGCCCGGCGTCGCCAGCAACCCAGAGCCAGCGCACCGTGTGCGACCAGCGGTCATTTTGCCAAGGTGGCGCCAACTGTTTTGACACCAGCAATCCTGCGGATCAGGATTTCGGCAAAGCCATGGCCTCCATGGAGGCAGCCCGCGAGGCCGGGGTTTATGGTGCCGATCAACGCCTGTTCAAGGGTACGGGCGAGCGATGCCGGAAGAAACTCTTCGGTCTGGTCGACTGCTGCAAGAAAGGCGGTGGTGGTGCGGCCAGGAGCAATCACAACCTGATGGCAGCCACCATGCAGGGTGTGATGATTGGTGGCCAGCTCGCCATCAACGCCGGCAGCAAGTACATGTTCGACTTCATGTACCCGGAATTCACCAGCTATGTCGAAGCCGGTGCGCAGGCCATGATTTCCTCCGAGGTACTCTTCACGCCGACGAATTTTCAGCCGTCTTTCACCTTCTACGGTCTGACATTTTCGACGGGGGTGGTGAGCAGTGGGCTGCTGGGCGGACCGATTTATTCGCTCGGGTCCTTGGGGAGCTTCAACCTGTACTTCGATCCCTATTCCATGGCGGCGGCCATCGCGCTGCAACTATTGTCGGAACTGCTTTCCTGCGAGCAATCTGAACAGCTTCTCGCGATGCATCGGGAGGCCAACCTTTGCGTGCATGTCGGATCGTACTGTTCGGCTCGGGTGCCCATTATCCGGACCTGTATTGAACAGACTCAGTCCTACTGCTGTTTCAACTCCCGCCTGGCCCGGATCATCAATGAGCAGGGCAGGAGCCAGGTCGGCAAAAGCTGGGGGAGCGGCGAGAACCCGGATTGCTCAGGCTTCACCACGGCTGAGTTCGAGCGCTTGGACTTTTCCCGGATAGATATGAGCGAATTCATCCAGGAAATATCGTCCAGCGTTCGCATTCCCAGTGCGAGCTCCTTCGGTCAGAACGTGCAAGGCACCGTCCAGCAGCGCGTAAACAGCTACTACAACCGATGAAACGATACCGGGCACTCGCAATGGCACTTTGTTTCTTTGCTCTGTTATCGAGTGAGGAGATCCTCGCGACCGAATTAAAGCAATATCTTCTGACTGCCATCGATGCGTCAAGCGGCCGATCCGATGGCGAATTGAGCGGCCCGATGGCCGACTTTTTCAAGGCGCAGACACGTTCATCGTTGCCGGTACGGGTTCAGGTCAGGACCATCAGGCACTTCTCTGCTGCGGGGTGTGCTCGATTGGAGGCCACTTTGTTGCAAGACGGCGTTCCCACGACCAATGGTCAGCAAATCCCTTTTGCAGTCCGCTATGAACTGAATCTGTGCCGTGATGGACGTCCGCCGACTGAGGGCATTGATCTCGACGCGGCATCACGGGCGCTGTCCCGCGATGTGCCTTCGCAATAGTGAGAGAATCCAGTTTTTATTGATAAACCATAGGGAGCACCTTGATGAACAAATCCGAGCTGGTCGAAGCGTTGGCAACAAAGGCTGAGCTTTCCAAGGCGGCCGCTGGTCGTGCCGTGGATGTACTGGTCGAAGAAATTGTGACCGCTGTCGCCAAGGGTGATTCGGTGACGCTGGTGGGCTTTGGTACATTCAAGTCGGCAGCGCGTGCGGCTCGCGAAGGCAAGAATCCGAAAACCGGCGAGAAAATCAAGATCGCTGCAACGACGGTGCCGAAGTTCTCTGCGGGCGCCACCTTCAAACAGGAAGTCGCCGGCAAAGCCAAAAAGAAGTAAGCCGTCAGGGTTGTGCCGTCACCGGAAAAGGAGCGGCATCAATAATTAACGATCGTTTAGTTTTTCTTGCATTAAGGACTAATGCAGGGCAAAATTCAACGATCGTTTATCATTATCGGAGGGGCTATGGCAAACAGGGAAGTCAGCATCGCCTCTGTCGTCGAGCTTGGAGAGGTTCTTCGGGCTGTTCGCAAGGAATCCGGGCTGACTCAACACGACGCTGCGGCGCTATGCAACGTCAGTCTGCCATTTCTTAACGGACTGGAGCAAGGAAAGTCGACCGCCCAGATCGGAAAAGTCCTGTCCGTCTGCAGCCGGTTCGGTATTGACGTCAGGCTGAGATTGCCGGGTGAGACGGCATGAGCGCTTTGCTTGTCTCGGCCAATGGGATCCCGGTCGGAACCATTGAAATCGAAAATGGGCGGTGGAAGTTCGGCTACGCGGCGGGATGGAATGCTTATGCGCTCTCGACGAATTTTCCGATTGCCACCGGAACGTTCGAAGACACTGCGGACGCCAAGCCGGTTGAGTGGTTCTTCGAGAACCTGTTGCCAGAAGGTCGGCTGCGAGACCTGATCGCCTCCCGGGACAGAATCGACCCACGAGACACCTGGGCGCTTCTGATTCGGCACGGACAGGATACCGCGGGAGCACTTTCGCTGATCCCCGAGGGGTTCGACGTGGCGACAGAGGAAATTCTGGTGCCGCTCGCGAGAGAGACCCTACAGGAAAAGATTGAGGAGTCCAGAGCACGCAATCTCCCTTTGATGGCGTCATGGGAAGAAATCCGCATGTCTCTGGCCGGTGCCCAGGAAAAACTTGGGCTGCGCATCGACGCCAGCGGCGCGATGTTTCTGCCCGAAGGTTCGGCGCCATCGACCCATATCGTCAAACCAGAGAATGCCAGCGCGGACTTCCCTCACTGCCCGGCCAACGAATTTTTCTGCATGCGCCTGGCCCATGAGCTGAAGGTTCCGGTGCCTGCGGTTGGTTTGCTGCATCTCCC
>RRZT011110517.1_pt1 | contig 34859 bp, 43 predicted proteins | sample 2165551 | NCBI WGS metagenome assembly RRZT01 (sample SAMN10456910, study PRJNA506462) | wastewater metagenome | biome: wastewater; feature: sludge; material: wastewater sludge; isolation source: wastewater sludge with Escherichia coli K12::gfp cells carrying plasmid... | place: USA: Moscow, Idaho...
AAAAAGGCGATAAAAATGGTATCTAAAATAGATACCATTTGAGCTAGGGCGTATTCTTGATTTAGGGCCTAGAGTTAATCAAAAATCTTGCCCTTATTCATAATCCCATTAGGATCAAATACCGCTTTGACTGCTTTCATATATTCAATGTCGGCAGGGCTACGGCTATAATCCAAATACGGCTTTTTGGTCATACCAACACCATGTTCGGCGCTGATAGAACCTTTGTATTTTTTAACGGTATCAAACACATATTTGTTGACTGTTTTGCATTTGGCAAAAAACTCATCTCTGGATAGGTTTTCGGGTTTTAAAATATTTAAATGTAAATTACCATCGCCAATATGCCCAAACCAGCAAATCTCAAAATCAGGGTAATTATCTTTAACAATGGTTTCAATATCAGCAATAAAAGCTTCTAAATGAGTGATAAGTACCGAAATGTCATTTTTATAAGGGGTAAATACTGAAATGGTTTCCGAAATGGATTCACGCAGTTTCCACAATTCTTGCAATTGCCCCATGCTTTGGCTCATCACCCCATCCACAATCAGACCGTCTTCCATGGCTATCTCAAAGGTATTCATGGCGATATCTAACACGCTGTCGCTTACCGCTTCAAATTCCAAAAGTACATAAAAGGGCGTTTGGCTGTCAAAAGGGGCTTTGGCGTGTCCTGCACCGACCACTTTATCAATGGCAATGGCATCAAAAAACTCAAAAGCGGTCAAAGATAGGGCGTTATTAAAACGGTTTAAGAGTCCAACCACGGACGCAAAATCAGGCACACCCAGCACCATGGCGGTAAGATTAACAGGCTGTTTTTCTAGTTTAATCAGTGCCTTAGTGACAAAGCCAAGCGTGCCTTCTGCCCCGATAAACAGATGACGAAAATCATAACCTGTGGCGTTTTTTAGCATACCGCCATTTAGTTCCAAAATGTCACCTTTGCCTGTCACCACTGTCAAGCCAAGCACCTGATTGCGGGTCATGCCATAGCGAATGACCTTGATGCCCCCTGCATTGGTGCCGATGTTACCACCGATTTGGCTTGAGCCACTGGAGGCAAAATCCACCGCATAATATAAACCTTTATCTTCAGCAAACTCTTGCAGTGCTTTAGTTACCACGCCCGCTTCTACTTCCACCATGCGATCAGCTTCATAAAACTCCCCAATGGCGTGCATTTTATCAAAACTCACCACCACCTCGCCAAACGCTGCTACCGCTGCCGCCGACAAACCTGTACGTCCACCACTAGGAACAAGCGGTGTGCCGTGCGTGTTGGCAATTTTAACAATGGTTGCCACCTCTTCAGTCGTTCTAGGAAAAAGTACAGCACTGGCATTGGGATCAAAATGTTTACTCCAATCTTTGCCCCAATTCTCTAGGCTGTTGGCATCGGTTTTAATGGTAAGTTCGGGCAGGGCTTGGCTAAGTTCGGCTAAAAAGGCACTGTGGGTCATAAGTTTCTCAAGTTTTGGATAAAAATGTATAAAAGCAATGAAAAATTTATACACCATTTAAATCATAAAATCCAAACAGTGTATAAATGTATTAACTAAGGTTATTCTTCTAATTTTTTAACAAAAGTACTGGCAGTTTTTACCTTGCTGTCGGACTTAAGTTTGCTTTCCAAATTGGCGGCGGCATCGTAGCTATGTTCAGAACCAATGAGCACACGTACACCTTTACTGGTCTTGCTGGTAGAAACCTTGTAGCCTGCCGAGCGGTATTTTTTGGCAAGTTCGTCAGCTTTGGCTTGGTTTTCTAACATGGCAACCTGTACACTGTAACGTGCTGTACCTTTTTTGGTTTCGCTTTTGGCGACTTCTTTTGTAGGTTCTTTTTTAGCTTCTGCTTTGGGCTGTTCTTTGGCTTTTTGGATTTTTTCTACTTCATTCTTTGAAGGGATTTTAACCTTTTTACCCACAGCTAAAGCGTCATTACGCCCCATATTGTTAGTAGTTGCAAGCACTGATACAGGTACGCCATACTGTTTGGATAGTTTAAGTAGGGTGTCGCCCTGCGCTACGGTATGTTGACCACCAGTTGCAGGATTAATTTTGTTGGTTTGGACTTTCTTTGCGGCTTCAGCTTGTGCCTTTTTGTCTGCTTCAGCTTTGGCTTTTTTATCCGCTTCCGCCTTAGCTTTGGCGTCTGCTTCTTTTTTACTGGCTTCAGCTTTTGCTTTTTTCTCAGCTTCAGCTTTGTCATTAGATTTTGTTTTATCATCGGTCGCTGATTTTTGGGTTTGTTTTTGTTCTTGCGCCAAACGTTCTTGTTCTTTTTGAGCCTCAATGACTTCAGGGCGTGTTTGTACCTGCACAGTGGCAGGAGTGCTATCAGGCTTCTCGGTGTCGGTTTGTGATGCAGGCTTGGTTTGTGCTTTTTTTCTTGCTTCTTGCTCGGCTTTTTCAGCTTCAGCTTTTTTTAATGCTTCAGCTTCAGCTTTTTCGTTTTGAGCAAGCAATAGTTCAGTTTGGCGTTCTTGCTCTTTGGTTTGAGCTTCACGAGCCTTTTGTTTTTCTTCAAGCAAACGTCTTTCGGTTTCTAAGTCTGCGGTGATTGGCTCAACCTTGGGGCGCGGTACCGCAGTCTCGGCAGCGCTTGCCGTTTGTGCTTTAGGGGTTGTGGGGGTGCTGTCTTTTTGGGTGGTCAAGGCAACTAGAGCGATACTGCCACCAAGTAGTAAACCGCCACCAAGTAATAATTGTTTTGAAATCATTATGTTACCAGTTATTGCAAACTAAATACCAAAGTTTCCTATGACAAGATCCTGCGATAAAAGGACTGTCATAACGGATAAAGGGTCAAGTTTGATTTTACCATATTTTGCTGACACTTTGTGTATTAGTTTGTGGGAAAAACTTTAAAATGTAATCATTGGTAAAATCAATCATTTCTAGGATCTTTGGCTTGACCTAATGCAATCAAGCTTTCGCCAATGGTATGAAATGAGCCAAAACATAGAATCATGTCGCCGTCTTTGCTGTCAGTAACCACGCTCAAAACCGCTTTATCAATCGTAGCATAGCTTTTGATAGGGTAATGATGATTGCTAAGTTTATTGGCAAGTTCTACGACTTCTATGGCTCTTGGATTATCTAGTTTACTAATGTACCAAGTTTCAATCGGCAAATTAAAACTTGAAATCATTGTTAAGACTTTATCAATGTCTTTATCTGCAAGCATCGAAAACACTGTATAAAGTTTAGCATTAGGGTTTTGATTTTTAAATGCTTGCCAGTAAGGGATAAATGATTGCATTAAAAATTGAATGCCATGTTCATTATGCCCAACATCAAATAACCAATGACGACCATCAATCAATCGTTTATCAAAGCGTCCTGCAAGTTTGGTGTTTTCTAATCCTTGTTTAATGTGTGATAAATTAATATTTAAAGGGCTTTGCAATAAAGCCGATAGGGCAATGCTGGCATTTAAAGGCGAAATATGTGGCTTGTCTAGTGTTAAGGTTAATGCTGATGAAGTATAAATAAATTCATCGTTTTGTACTTTAAAAGCAAATTGTTTGCCAAACTGTAAGCAGTGAACATTTTTGTCCTTGATAATTTGCTTTACACTGTTTGGCAGATCGCTTTCGCCATAAATCAGCGTACTGCCCGTGCGTAAAATGCCCGCCTTTTCAAAGCCGATTTTTTCTCTATCACTACCTAGCCAATCAGTATGATCAATGCCAACATTAGTAATCACGCACATATCGGGCTCTATGATATTAACCACATCAAGCCGCCCGCCCAAGCCAATTTCTAGTACCCAAACATCACACCCGCTTTTGGCAAAAATATAAAAGGCTACCAAAGTGGTGATTTCAAAAAATGATAGACTTAATCCGCAGTCTATGCGTACTTGATTGACATGATTAAAAGCGTGAACTAATGTTTTATCATCAGCTTCTTGCCCATCAATTTGAATACGTTCATTAAAGGATACCAAATGTGGAGATTGATAAAGGGCGGTTTTATAACCTGATGCCTGACATATTTGGGCAATTGCTTTGGTGGTTGAGCCTTTGCCATTTGTGCCTGCTACAGTAAAGACGTAAGGTTTTTTGGGTGTATCAATGTCCAAGATGCCAAGTTTTTGGGCGACAGGTAAAACCCGTTCAAGCCCCATATCAATGGCAGAAACGTGAATGGAGCCAAGGTAAGTTAGCCAGTTGGATAATGAAGTAGTTAAATTAGGGGTATTTGGCATAATGATTGCTTAGATGTGATGAATGCAAACAACCGCACAAGATGTCTTATGCGGTTATGTTTAAAATAAAGCGGTTTAACTAACGTTGGGCAGTTTGCTAAGTTTGGTTAACACCCGATAAACAGCATCAACAAGTTCATGGCGATGCACTACCATGTCCACTGTGCCTTTTTCAAGTAGGAACTCAGCGCGCTGGAAGGGCTCGTCCAACACTTCACGCACCGTCTGCTCAATCACGCGTTTGCCCGCAAAACCAATCATCGCCCGTGGCTCAGAAATGTGCACATCGCCGAGCATGGCAAGGCTGGCTGTTACGCCACCATAGACGGGATTGGTAAGCACCACCAGATACGGCACACCCGCCAGACGTAGGCGTTCAATGGCGGCAGAAGTGCGAGCCATTTGCATCAGTGATAACAAGCCTTCTTGCATACGAGCACCGCCTGACGCGGCAAAGCATACCAAGGGTTTACGTTCAGCCAATGCTTTTTCGGCGGCAAGCACAAAACGGTCGCCAACCACCGAACCCATCGATCCGCCCATAAATTTAAAATCAAAGGCACAAGCGATTAGATTTAGGTTTTTGATTTGTCCGCTCATGACAATCAGGGCTTCAGATTCGCCCGTGGCTTTTTGAGCTTGCACCATACGCTCGGGGTAGGGCTTGCTATCCACAAAGCCTAAAGGGTTGCCTGTTTGGTATTCGTTGCCAAGCTCGGCACTGATGCTGTCAAAAAACCACTCTAGGCGGGTGCGTGCTGACATGGTCAGATGATGATCGCAGTCAGGACAAACGTATTGGTTAAAAATTAGACTGGTATTGGTTGTCAAAGAATGACAGTTGGGGCATTCGGTGGACGGCTCGGTCTCCACGGCACTCATGACGGGTGGGCGGTCTTGCTTGATTGACGGAACAGGGCGATTTAGCCAAATGGTTGGTTCTTGGGCTTCTAAGGTTTCTGTGGTCATAAAAATTCCAAGTTTAGAGATAGATTGCTATAGTTTACATTCGTATTTAAGAATTGGCAAACCAAATTTTACAAAATTATTGATTTAACTGTCAATGGCAGCACGTAACTCGTCCATTTTAGCAAGAATCTGGCTAATGGCACTATCAATTTTGACCTTATCCGTCCCGACATCAGCGAAGTTTTTTACCAGTTCACTACCCACAATCACCCCGTCGGCAAACTTAGCGACTGCCTGTGCACTCGCTCCATCACGAATGCCAAAACCCACACACACAGGCAACTCGGTATCCGCCTTAATCGCCTGCACCTGCGCGCCCACGTCCTGCGTATCCAGCTGGGCTGAACCCGTCACCCCTTTCACCGACACATAATAAATAAAGCCGCTGCCACGCTCTAATACTTTGGCGCGGCGCTCGCTTTGGGTGGTGGGGGCAAGTAGGAAAATTTGGTTTATGGCGTGCTCGCTAAGGGCTTGGCTAAACGCTGCATCCGTCTCATGCGGTGGTAAATCCACGAGCAAAATACCATCAATGCCAGCGTCCACACACAGGGCGATAAAGGTATTATAGCCAATGATTTCCATAGGATTTAGATAGCCCATGACAAGCACGGGGGTGGTTTGGTTGGTCTTACGAAATTCCTTGACCATGGCGATAGCCTCGCGGGTGCTGGTGCCATTTGCCAATGCTCGCTCGCCCGCTAGCGATATGGTCTGACCGTCCGCCATGGGGTCAGAAAAGGGTAAACCCACTTCTATCACGTCCGCTCCGTGGGCAACTAACTTGTGCAATAAATCCACCGTGACGCTGGGATTTGGGTCGCCTGCCATGATGTAGGGGATTAGGGCTTTTTTGTGGTTTGCCTTTAGGGTGGTGAAGGTGGTTTCAATTCGGGTGATCATTTTTTACTCTCTTATTTTGTTACCTGTTAATCGTTATTAGTTCAAAGGACTCAAGAAGCGTATAATCACCCCTGGTTACCCTAGAAATTTTTGGAAAATCTGTCTTTTCAATAAAATCGCCATCTCTTTGTACAGCCTTATGCAAATCAGAGTCTGTTAAAAACCATTCAATTAAATTACCAGAGCCATCATGATATAGTATTGCTTTATCAAAAGGCAAAGTATTCATTAAACTTTCAAAAGCATTTATCAGGCTCTGAAAAACCATACCGTAATAATCATGCTTTATGTCTACAAAAAAACCAACTTTAATGCCGCCATAGTAATTTTCATAAGAATTATTAACAATTTTTACCGTATTATGATTGATATAAGAGTGATGCTCGTAATTTTCTAGCCATTGAGTAAAAAGCTTAGTCACTTCTTCAAAATCTTCACTCGAGCAATCAATCATTCCCATTGTCATCGACATTATTCATTTCCTTTTAAATTTCAAAGAAAGCTAAACGGTCTAATATTGACCAGGATTCGTTAATATACTAACACACATCAATTTGTTCACACAAACCAATATACACGCCACATTTTTCAAAAATCGTATCGCTGATATATTCTAAATAATAATCATCAATAAAATATTCGGCATCAATGTCATCGGGCTTAATTTCTAATTCTTTGGCAAGTTTTTCTACAAAATTATCTGTCAGCGTATAACTGATTTCAATTTCTGTACCATCAAAACTGGCACTATAAATACCAATGATTAAATCAAATAAACTGCGTACAAATTCATCTTTTTGCTCTTCGGTGACAAGTAAATTTTTATCATAATTTAGGTTGCCACAGTAAATTTTACCAGTAAAATAATTGCTCATAATATTTTCTCTTTTGCTAAATAAATTAAACCAAAATGGCTAAACTTGTAAAAGTCTATCCCGAGCTACCATTAACGCAAAACCCAATAAATTTAAGCCCTGCCATTTTAAAGGATTGTCAATATGGGCATCATCTTGTGCCATGCCAATACCCCAAATTTTATCTACGGGGCTGGCTTCTACCAAAACACGCTGATTTGTGCCCAATAAAAATGCTTTAAGCTCTGGGTGCTGGCTAAATTTGGCAAAACTTCCCTGAGCCACAATATTAAAGCGATGCGCATTCCAAATGCTTTCATTAAAGCCTATCACTTTTCGCCCAAAATCTTTGGCTTGTTTGGGGTGGGTGGCATGAATGATTTTATCAAAGCTGTCCATATCGCCAAACAGCTTTGCCTTTTGTGCCATCATATAATGCTCAGCAGTGACATAACGCATGCCATCAACTTCAAAAGGGGCGGGATACCATTGGCTAAAGCACGATTTATCTATGCCCGTGCCCTTGGGTGTATGTCCCCAAAAGTATAAGTATTTTAGTTTATTTTTGGCTTGGTATTGCTGGATTAACCAATCCATATCATAGCGCAACACAGAATTATTTTCTGTCATTTTTTTAACCTATTTAATTCATCTTGATACAACCCATAATTCTCATCATCAAAACATACAAAGCGAATTCCACTCAGCTCACCCGTATCGTGCTCGGCAATAAAATCACGCACTGCACTGATTGCCACTTGACATGCCAAATCCTTGGGAAAGTGATATATCCCTGTTGAGATATTGGGAAAGGCGATGGTGGTCGCATGATGTGCCACGGCAAGTTTTAGACTCTGGGTGTAACAGCTGGCAAGCAGCTCGCTCTCGCCATGTGTGCCGTCTTGCCACACCGAGCCCACCGTATGAATGACGTGGCGGGCGGGGAGCTTGCCTGCGCTTGTGATGACCGCCTGACCTGTGGGACATTTGCCTTGCTTGGCACGGATGGCTTGGCATTCGGCCAAGATTTGTCCGCCACCTTTGCGATGAATCGTCCCGTCCACACCGCCACCGCCTAGCAGGGACGAGTTGGCGGCATTGACGATGATGTCCACATTTTGTTCAGTGATGTCGCCTTTTATGGCGGTTAGGGTAATCATGGGTGTTTTATTTTCCGTGAAGTGAGTGCTTAGCTGTTTAGCACTTCTATCTTTACGCCCAGCTGTCGTGCCAGTTTTTGTGCTTTTTTATCAAAGGTGAGTAGCTTGGCATTGTCATACCGCAGGGCTTGGTGAGCGATGACACCATCGGCGAAGTCGCCATTATGCTTGACAAATTCAATACCAAATAACACCGCTGGCAAATTGGTAATAGTAATATTGGGCGACTTTACCAATGCTTCCATAATGCCTATAATCATAGCATTACCGACCTTAATGGTCTTTTTTAATACCCATGCCATCTCACACAAGACTTCTGATGTCACCACCAAATGATACTCATCATTTTCAAAATAAGGTGACACCAGTGCCGTCTGCTCTTTATCTTGTGTGTGAAAATATCGCAAAGCAACATTGGTATCCACAATAAAGGTCTGCTTACTCATGGCAACATTGCCCTGTCTGCAATGCCCTGATGAATGCCTTGCTCTATAGCTTCGTCTGTCAAGGGTATAGGGTAATATGAATTTAAAACCCCCTTGAGTGCTCTCACATCTTGAAATGAAGCCGCAGGCTCCAGCGTCTCTATTGTGGTATCCACAGAAACAGATTTTTTATCATCATAACGCCCGAGTACGCCTTCAATCGCCACCTTAAGCTCTTCAATAATGGCATTGTCAGCGGTTGCTTTAATCGTCAAAGTCTGCATATTTTCTCCTAGTCCATCTCTATCCCATCTCGCATCATCACCGTGTGCAAGTCTTTATCGCCACGCCCTGAGACATTGATGATGATGGATTTATCTTGCCCTAGGGTTTTGGCAAGTTTTAGCCCATAAGCGATAGCATGCGAGCTCTCAAGCGCAGGGATAATGCCTTCCACGCGGGTCAGGGTACGAAAGGCATCAAGGGCTTCGTCATCATTAATCACCACATAGTCCACACGCCCAGCGTCCTTAAGAAAACTGTGCTCAGGACCTACCCCTGGGTAGTCAAGCCCCGCAGAAATGCTATGCGTTTCAATGATTTGCCCATCATCGTCCGCCATCAGATAGGTGCGATTGCCATGCAGCACGCCCACCCGTCCTGCGTTCAAGGGGGCGGAATGCTCGCCTGTGTCAATGCCGTGCCCGCCTGCTTCCACGCCATACATGGCAACATCGGTATCATTAAGAAATTCATAAAAAAGCCCCATGGCATTGCTACCACCGCCCACACAGGCAACCAGTGCATCAGGTAGGCGGTCTTCTTTTTCTAGGTGCTGAAGGCGCGCTTCACGCCCGATAATCGCCTGAAAATCCCGCACCAGCTGCGGATAAGGGTGCGGACCTGCGACCGTGCCAATGACATAATAAGTGCTGTCCACATTCGTCACCCAGTCACGCATGGCTTCATTCATGGCGTCTTTCAATGTGCGTGAACCGCTGGTAACTGGCACAACCGTCGCCCCGAGCAGGCGCATACGATAGACGTTCATCTTTTGGCGTTCCACATCGTCTGCACCCATATAGACCACGCATTCTAAGCCCAGACGAGCAGCAATGGTTGCTGTTGCCACGCCATGCTGTCCTGCGCCTGTTTCGGCGATGATGCGTTTTTTGCCGACGAGTTTGGCAAGTAGCGCTTGCCCAATGGTGTTATTGACCTTGTGTGCCCCTGTGTGGTTTAAATCTTCCCGCTTTAGGTAAATTTTTGCCCCGCCTGTCTCAGCGGTCAGACGCTTGGCAAAATACAGCGGTGTGGGTCGCCCAACATAATTGGTCAAATCATCATGGTATTCTTTCCAAAACTCAGGGTCAGCCTTGACACGGGTATAAATGCGCTCTAGCTCTTCAATGGCGGTCATCAAAGTCTCGGACACAAAGCGTCCACCATGCACGCCAAAATGTCCAGCGCTGTCGGGGAATTGGGTAAAGTCGGTTGGGTTGGTCATTTTAAGCTCACTTGTGTTATTGGTTTTTTCTCGCCACCGCAAGCCCTGCAAAGGTCTGTGCGGTCGGCATAATTTCCAGACGATTGATGTTAATATGCGGGGGCTGAGCAACTATCCACGCCACCGTATTGGCAATGTCTTGGGGTGTGATATAGTCCACATTGGCATACACGCCCGCCACCTTATCATCATCGCCCTTAAAGCGTACATTGCTAAACTCGGTATCGCCACACATGCCCGGTTCTAGGTTTGTCACCCGCACATTTTTACCCAACAAATCCGCGCGCAAATTCAGGCTAAACTGCTTAACAAATGCCTTGCTCGCCCCATAGACATTCGCCCCGCTGTAGGGGTGATTGCCTGCGGTTGAGCCGATGTTAATAATCAGTCCGCTGTCCCGTGCCACCATAGTTGGCAATATCGCCCGCGTCATCTGCACCAGCCCCGTGATGTTAGTATCTATCATGGTGTGCCAGTCGTCAAGGCTCGCTTTGTCTGCTGTCTCAAGTCCTAAGGCAAGCCCTGCGTTATTGATTAGTACGTCAATATTGGCAAGGATGTCACTGGGCAAACTTGCCAACGCCTGCTCAAGTTCATCTTGCTTGGCGATGTCAAAGCACAAAGGGATAAAACGCTCGCCCAACTCATCTTGCAATGCCGTCAAGCGTTCTATTCTGCGACCTGTGCCAATAATGCTATGCCCGGCATGGTGCAAAGTTCTAGCCATAGCAAGCCCAAAGCCTGACGTCACGCCTGTGATAAGAATGTTCATGGGGTTTTCCTTTTTCTTTCAATCAATTTTTCTGCCCATTTGCCAAGGTTGGCAAGACAGCTTTCTACCAGTTCATTTTGGTTATTGCTTAATTTATCTGATAAATACAGCTCTTTTAAAGCAGAGCCCGCCATATAGGTATCTGCATCTTGATTGGTTAAAATGATAAATTGTTCAATTTGTAAATCACTAAATCCTTCATTTCGTCTGATAAAATCAAGAAAAGTATAATAGCGATAATGTTCAGTATTTATATCATCGCCTTTGTTAAATTCATTGATTTGTTGTGCTAAAATTTCTTCGGTTAAAACACCAAATGCTAACCAATTTTTATGGTAATTTAGGGTTTTTAAATAAATATCAATGTGTTCTGTCATCATTCCAAATCCAGTATATACATCATTATATTTTTAGATTACCTTCAATATTTAGCCCGCCGCACGCACAAGTTTGGCAAAGTCGTGCATTTTCTCCCCATCTTTCATCCCTTTTTCTGCTTCAATGCCACCACTGACGTCCACGCCAGCAATACGACACGCCAGCTTACTATTGACAATCATGCCAATATTATCAGGGGTTAAACCGCCCGCCAAATAAATCGGTAAAGGCGAGTTTTCGGGAATTTTATGCCAATCAAAGCTTTCGCCCGTTCCGCCATATTGCTTGGGGTGATAAGCGTCCAAGATAACGCTACTTGCCCCATGCTTAGCAAGCTCTTGGATTTGCGTCAAAATATCTTTTGCTGTCATATCATTTGATACACGAATGGCTTTAATCCAGCGTTTATACACGGTATTTGCTAAATCAGCACATTGAACCGCTGTTTCATCACCATGAAATTGGATAATGTCAAACGGTACGTCATGGGTAAGCTTAATAAGCTCTGGCTTTTCTATATTGACAACCAACACCACGACACTGACAAAGGCAGGCACGGACGAAGCAAGACGTTTGGCACTGTCGATGTCCACATAACGGGGGCTAGGTGGATAGTACACCAATCCCACAGCGTCCACACCAAGCCCACAGGCAACCGCCAAATCATCGGTGCGGGTGAAACCACAAAATTTTATGCTTAAAGTCATCAGGCTACTTAAAGGTTAAGATAGGCAATGGTATCATAATTTCTTATCTTTGGTAAATGGCAAATCAGACATATCCACCAAAGTCAGCCGAGTGCCAAAACAGCTACCCACCCCCAGTGTGCTATCAATATCAAGCGTTGCCCTATGTGTGGCAAGGGCATGTTTGGCAATCGCCAGCCCCAAACCGCTCCCCCCTGTTTTGCGACTTCTACCTTTATCCACCCGATAAAACCGCTCGGTAATATGCCCCAAATGCTCAGGCGAGATACCGCCGCCTGTGTCTTTAATGGCGATATAGGCGGTTTGTTCTTGTTTTTCAAGCAGTATATCAACCTGTGTGCCTTGTGGGGTATGATTTAGGGCATTAAAAATTAGGTTGCTAAAAGCACTGTACAAATCTTGATAAACACCCATGACCCACGCATCATCAGCGATTTGGGTGGTTATTAAATGATTATTGGTTAGGTGTTTGCTGTCTTCTAAAACGGTGGTTAATAACTGACTTAAATTAACCACTTCAAAAGTAACCCCTTGATAAGACTGATTTTCTAGGCGTGATAAGGTCAATAAGTCAGCGATGATATGTAACATACGCTTACCTTCTTTTTGCATCAGTCCAATAAAATTATTTCGGGTGTCGATGTCCAAATCAGGCGTATCTTGCAAGGTTTCCAAAAACCCGTTAATGGTGGTCAAAGGTGTTTTTAGTTCATGTGAGACATTAGCAACAAAGGCAGAGCGGGTGATGTTTAACTGCTCGCTGGCACTGATGTCATGAGCGATGATTAAGTTAGCGTACGCTTCAAAAGGTACTGATGTCAGAGATAAGGTCAGTGGCGTGGGTTTGTGGTTGATGCTGATTTTGGTTTGTGTGATGTTGTTTCTATCATTATTTATCTTATCTAAAAACTGGTGTAATTCTGGGTGATTGACCAAGGATTTTAAAGTGTCTTTTTTGTTAAGTTCTATGGGTAGGGCAAAATATTCATCTGCCAAACGATTTTTCCATTCAATGCGTCCTTGAGCATTGACAATCATCACACCACTGGGCAATGCTCCGATGATGCGGTTTTGTCGTTCTAGGGCTTCTTGTCTTTTGTGTTCGTCTTTTTTGTGGGTTTTATTTTGATGAGCCAATTGGTTAAACACAGTTTGCCAAATGCCTACCCCTTGGGGAGCATCATCGTTGGGATTTTTTAAATGATTTAATAAGCGATACAAGTAAAAACTATGATAACAAAAACCGATAAGTGTTATTAGTAGGGCAAGCACCAGTCCCAATATCACATCATAAGCCCAAAATCCCAAAATCCCAAACAATAGGGCGGGGGTTAGAACATAACCAATCCCAAACATGACATTCATTAGGTTTTCCCAAAGCGATAACCCAATCCCCGCACCGTTTCTATGCAGTCATCAAGCCCCACACTGCCTAATTGTTTTCTTAGGCGACGAATGTGTACGTCCACGGTACGCTCTTCAATAAAAACATGATCGCCCCATACCAAGTCTAGTAGCTCTGAACGTGAATAAATACGATTGGGGTGCGTCATAAAAAAGTGCAACAGTTTAAATTCAGTGGGAGCAAAATGCACCGCTTGCCCATTTGCAAATACGCTGTGATCTTGGGGATTAAGGCTTAAATTATCTAGTTCAATGATGTTGTCGGTTTTTTGTGGGGCAAGTCGCCTAAGTAACGCCTTGACCCGAGCCACCAATTCTCGGGGCGAAAAGGGCTTGGTAACATAATCGTCTGCCCCCAAATTTAATCCCAATTCCTTTTCATGTTCTTCGCCACGAGCGGTCAGCATGATGATTGGTAGATTTTGGGTGCGAGCGTCTGCACGCAGTTGCCCCAAAAACTCCATGCCTGATAACTGTGGCAACATCCAATCCAAAATCAGTACATCGGGCAGTTTGTCGTTAATATGCAGGCGTGCCAATTCAGCACTTTCAAGCACCGATACGTCAAACCCTGCTTTTTGTAAGTTAAACAACAGCATCTGCCCAATGGCTTCTTCATCTTCCACAACCAAAACCGTGGCGGTCACGATACATTCCTTATTTATGTCTTAAATAGGGTGTGTTGAGCTTTCGCTTTTGTTGGCAAAAATGAGATAAATCGCAAATTTTCAAGGAAATGAATGAAGGCAATACTGGAGTATTGTCAAATTCATTGACACAGAAAATTAAGGTTTAGCCATTTTTGACACAAAAACAAATCAACATCGTAAGTTTATTTAAATTTTAGGGTTTGTGTAGTGAATGCTCAGCACACCCTAATGACATATATAATAGAACATTATGCTTGACTTTGCCAATGGTTGCTTGTTGCTTGCATAAAATCATAATATAAATCAACGTATTATTATTTATTTACAAGTTTTTATGATTAAATATTAAATTTAAATGATAATTATCCATAAATAAAATTCATAAATTGCTTGTCTTTTTTGTCTTAAAAGTGATATTATTATCACAGCTAATAAGTTAATGAGTTTTATTGATAAAACATCTTAACATCAGCTATTTCAAGTTACCCGTTGTTAAATTATAGGAGTTTTGCCATGACTATCCAAAGCGTTGTTGAAAAAGTAGAAAAGCAATATGCCCACCAGCCTGAGTTTATCCAAGCGGTTAAAGAAGTGGCATTAACCATCGGTCAAGTTTATGCCGATAACCCAAAATTTGAAGAATTTAAAGTATTTGAACGTCTTTGTGAACCTGACCGTGTGATCGCATTTCGTGTAAACTGGGAAAACGACAAAGGCGAAGTACAAATCAACCGTGGTTGGCGTGTACAGTTTAGCAACGCCATCGGTCCTTATAAAGGCGGTTTGCGTTTACACCCTACAGTAACCGAAGGTACACTAAAATTCCTAGGCTTTGAGCAAATCTTTAAAAACGCTCTAACTGGTCTGCCTATGGGTGGTGCTAAAGGTGGTAGCGACTTCGACCCTAAAGGCAAATCTGAAGGCGAAATCCGTCGTTTCTGCTATGCGTTCATGCGTGAACTACACAAAAACATCGGTAAAGACATGGACGTACCCGCAGGCGACATCGGTGTTGGCGGTCGTGAAGTTAACTATATGTTTGCCATGTACAAAAACCTAACTCGTGAGTTTGAAGGCGTATTGACTGGTAAAGGCGTGGGCTTTGGTGGCTCGCTGATCCGTACTGAAGCCACAGGTTATGGCTTGGTGTACTTCCTTGACAGTATGTTAAAAGTGAACAACGATACCCTACAAGGCAAAACTGTACTTATCTCAGGTGCTGGTAACGTGGCTCAATATGCTGCCGAAAAAGCTCTACATCTAGGTGGTAAGGTCATCACTTTCTCAGACAGTCTAGGTACTTTGGTAGATAAAGAAGGCTTTACCCAAGAAAAAATCGACTGGGTAAAAGCTCAAAAAGATGCCAGAAAACCTTTAAGCGAATATGTGGCAAAATTTGGTGGCGAATGGCTAGAAGGTCAAAAACCATGGCAGTTTGAAGCACAGGTGGCTCTACCTTGTGCGACCCAAAACGAAGTCAGCGAAGCAGACGCACAGGCTCTGGTCAAACTTGGCGTAAAATATGTCGCTGAAGGGGCAAATATGCCGCTAACCGCTGAAGCCATTGATGTGGTGCGTGCAAATGGTGTGGCTTATGCTCCTGGTAAAGCTGCCAACGCTGGTGGGGTTGCGGTATCTGGTCTTGAAATGAGTCAAAACTCTGTACGTCAATACAAGAGCTTTGAAGAGCTTGATGAGAAGCTAAAAAACATCATGAAAAACATTCATGACAACTCTCTAAAAGCTGCCCAAAAATACGGTACTACCGAAGGTGCGGTGGACTATATGACAGGTGCAAACGTTGCAGGTTTCGTACAAGTAGCCAGTGCTTTGGTTGCCTACGGCACTCTATAAGACGTTAAAAATGGTTGGGTGTATCATTGATATGCCCAATCTTTTTTTGTTGTAGTAAACTTGCAAAATTAAAAAACTTTGTTATAATGGCAAGTTCCCACCTTAAGACAAAAGTAATTTTGGCGAACAGGTATCTCAAACCAACTGGTTTTTGACAAAGAGGTTATCATGAAACTAAAAACCAAACGTGGTGCGGCAAAGCGTTTTAAAAAAACCGCCAATGGCTTTAAGCGTAAACAAGCGTTCAAACGCCATATCTTGACCAAAAAATCTCCTAAGCGTATCCGCCAGTTGCGTGGTTGCGTTATGGTTCATGTAGCAGACGTTGCGTCTATCCGTCGTATGTGCCCATACATCTAATTGATTGATTTTTAGGAGAATAAAATGGCTCGTGTAAAACGTGGTGTACAGGCAAATCGCCGTCATAAAAAAGTTCTAGCTCGTGCAAAAGGTTACTACGGAGCTCGCTCTCGTGTGTATCGTGTTGCCGTGCAAGCGGTAATGAAAGCAGGTCAATATGCTTATCGTGACCGTCGTAACAAAAAACGCTCTTTCCGCCGTCTGTGGATTGCTCGTATCAATGCGGGTGCTCGTCTAAATGGTCTGTCTTACAGCCGTCTAATCAACGGTCTGAAAAAAGCCAGCATCGAAATCGATCGCCGTATCCTAGCAGACATCGCCATGCATGACGCAGGTGCGTTTACCGCCATCTGTGAAAAAGCAAAATCTGCTTTGGCATAATTGGTAGGGCTTGCCCTAAAAGTCCGCTCCTTTGGGGCGGATTTTTTATTTTATCCTTTAAAATTCTATAACCGCCATGACACAAACACCTTTATCCACCAATGACTTTGATTATCATCTGCCTGATGAGCTTATCGCCCGCTATCCCCTAGAAACCCGCTCGCAGTCTCGGCTGCTTCATGTGCATGGCGATACCTTTACTGATAGGCAGTTTGCTGATTTGCCAAGTTTATTAAATGCAGGGGATTTATTGGTGCTTAATGATACCAAAGTCATGAAAGCAAGGTTATTTGGGACTAAGCCCACGGGCGGTAAGCTAGAAGCCTTGGTAGAGCGGATTTTGCCCGATGTGTCAGCCTTACCAACATCGGCACAGCTTGATGACACTGTTTTTGCTGAGCATGGTACGGCATATCCTTATCTTGCCCTGTGTCATATTAAGGCAAGTAAAGCCCCTAAAGCAGGGCAATGGCTGATTTTTGGTGATATAAAAAACGATGACGCCACCAATCATGCCCATGCTTGCACCTTTGGACGCTCGGACAATTTATTTATTGTGGGTTTTGCCGAGCCGATTTTGCCAATATTAGAGCGTTTTGGCGAGTTGCCCATTCCGCCTTATTTTGAGCGTCAAGCAGATGCATCAGACGATGCCCGTTATCAAACGGTGTTTCATAACCCCCAAAAGCTTGCCAGTGTTGCCGCACCCACCGCCAGTTTGCATTTTGATGAAGGTATTTTGCAAGCCTTGCAAGATAAGGGTGTGAAGATTGCCTTTGTGACCTTGCACGTTGGGGCGGGGACGTTTGCTCCTGTTAAAGTCGATGACGTGACCCAGCACATCATGCACGCTGAATACGCCCACCTACCGCAAGCGACCGCCGATTTGATTAACCAAACCAAACAGCAGGGTGGACAAGTCATCGCCGTGGGGACGACCGTCACTCGCACCTTAGAGACGGCACATCTACACCGAAAAGACGGCAAATTGACCGAGTTTAGTGGCGATACACAGATTTTTATTTATCCGCCTTATCAATTTGGCGTGGTGGATAGGCTAATTACTAATTTTCACTTGCCAAAAAGCACACTTTTGATGCTGGTGTCTGCCTTTAGTGGTGTGGAAAATATCAAGAAGGCTTATGTCTACGCCATTGCGTCCAATTATCGTTTTTTTAGTTATGGTGATGCGATGATTTTGGATAGATATAGCGGATCTTCGGAATAAAAGTTGCAAGAAATATTTATTTGCAGGAATAAATCATGAGTCGCCAACGTTTAACCAATGGATTAAAAAAGGAAATATTGCGAGCCATTAGCTATTATATTTTAAAGATTCTTGGTAAGCGTAGCCGTAAATCTTATATTCATCGGCGGATATATCAAATAATTCGCCAGTTTTTGTCTCGCAGAATTCGTTAATATAAGAGGTATTCGGGTTTTGGTTGTGGATTTAACAAAAATGACAATATGACTGTTGTATCTTTTCTATGGTAAAGATTTGAGCTTTACTTTGTAAGTATTTATAACTTGGAATAACTTGTACATGGGATTTCTGGCAATCGCTACAAAACAGCTTGATGTTATCTGGGTTTATATTGTTGTACAGTTCCTCAAAAGTTTCGCTGTCTCGTCTACCACAGATAAAGCCTAAGGACTTGCTTTGTGTGTCTATCAAGGGTAGCCCAAGTCCAACAGTGGTTTTATACTTGGTATAGCTGTGTATTTTGTTAAGTTTTACAATGTCAATTTGTTGATTGTCATTTCTTTGGCCTTATCAAGCTTTTGGGGTGCCAAAGGGCGGGATATACAGGCAATGAAGTATCACATTATTTGATTGTGCCGTGGATTAGATTTACAATGGCGATTTAAGGCAGATGACATTTATGAAACCCCACACCCTATACGGCTCACTACTAGGCACAGCGGTTGGCGATGCTTATGGCTTGCCTTATGAAGGTATTACCCCGTCTCGCCTACAGAAACTATTCCACCATGATGGGGCATATCATCTGATCCCTGTTATTCGTGGTGGTATGGTGTCGGACGACAGTGAGCACGCCGTGATGACCGTGCAAGCCTATATCGCCAGTGGTGGCGACGTGGACAAATTCCGTCATGCCCTAAAATGGCGACTGGTGGCGTGGTTGTGGACATTGCCTGCGGGCGTGGGGTTGGCGACAGGTCGCAGTATTTTTAAAATGATGCTAGGGTTTCGCCAGACGGGTGTATATTCAGCGGGCAACGGTGGGGCAATGCGTGCATCGGTGCTGGGTGTACTCTGTGATGACATAGCAACGCTAAAAGCCTTTATCCATGCCAGCACCACATTAACCCATACCGACCCCAAAGCAGTGCAAGGTTCGCTTGCTGTGGCACTGCTAGCATGGATTGAGTGTCGTTATCCTAATTGGAATAATGAGCAGGCGTTGCAATTTATCAGTGAACACCTTGACGATGATGAGTTGATAACGCTGTTTGGCAGTTATCAAGCGTCCGCCAAAGGCATCACAGGCTATATGTATGATACTGTCCCTGCGGTGGTGCAAGCGTGGCAAGCCTACCGAGATAAACCACGGGCGGGTTTTGATTGGCTGATTGCCAAAGGGGGTGACACCGACAGCACGTGTGCGATTTTTGGTGGCATTGTAGGCGTGCGTCATGGGCAGGCGTTGTTTGATGACATGGGTGGCATTTGGTGTGAACCTGTACTGCGTCCGTCTTTTTTACAACGTCTTACCAGTCAAGCGGTGGAAGGATTGTCAAAGCGTCCTATGCGTCTGTTTTCATTATGGACTTATCCACGTAATTTATGCTTTCTTATTATTGTGTTATTGCATGGTTTTAGGCGTTTATTACCGCCTTATTAAACCTTGAAAAGCAATCATCTTTTTATTTAAATGTTCGCTTAATGTCATTTCTTGATGCCACTGATTGTTATCAAAATAAAATTCAAATTTAATAGAATTGCCCTTTTGATAAAAGGTCATATTTAAAACATCGTGCTGTATTGGTGTGTAATCAAAATCAAAAGGGTTGGCATGATTTAATAAATGTAAAATTTTATCCGCCAATAAATGACCTGCTATATCATAAGATAAATTCATACAGCGACCCATTTCAAGGTCAAAGAAATTATTGGCAATGCCCAATCTTTTTAATTGCCAATAATCCATACCTTGGGTAATGGTTTCGCCACAAGTACATAATTTAAAGCCGTCTGTAATTTCGCACATTTACCACCCCTTAATTCCAAGCTATTCAAGCCAGCCAAAACCTGCTATAATTCCCAGTTTTACAAATTATAACACACCCATGAAATTCACCCTACACAAAACCGCCACAGGCAACACCCGTGCTCGCCGTGGTACGGTACACCTTGCTCACGGCGATGTCGCAACCCCCGCCTTTATGCCTGTGGGCACTTATGGCACGGTCAAAGGTATGCTTCCCCGAGACATTCACGCCATTGGGGCGGACATTATCCTTGGCAACACCTTTCATCTGTGGCTACGTCCGACCACCAGCGTGATTGACCAATTTGGCGGATTGCATGATTTTATCGGCTGGGATAAGCCGATTTTGACCGACTCGGGCGGGTTTCAGGTGTTTAGCCTTGGGGCGATGCGTAAAATCAAAGAAGAAGGCGTGACTTTTCGTTCACCGATTGACGGGGCAAAGGTATTTTTGTCGCCTGAGATTTCTATGCAAATCCAAAAGTCGCTAAACTCTGACATCGTCATGCAGTTTGACGAATGCACCCCTTACCCTGCCACGCATATAGAAGCGCAAAAATCGCTAGAGCTGTCCTTACGCTGGGGGGAACGCTGCATCAATGAGCACCAAAAACTGGGCAATAAAAACGCCCTGTTTGGCATTGTGCAGGGTTCTATGTATCAGGATTTACGCATGCAGTCACTAGAAGCCCTTGTCGCCATGCCCTTTGATGGTTATGCCATTGGCGGGCTGTCGGTGGGCGAGCCCAAAGACGAGATGATTAAGGTGCTAGACTACTTGCCCCATGCCATGCCAAGCGACAAGCCCCGCTATCTGATGGGTGTCGGCACGCCTAGCGACATCGTAGAATCAGTGCGTCGTGGTGTGGATATGTTTGACTGCGTCATGCCGACCCGTAACGCACGTAATGGACATTATTTTACAAGCCATGGAGCGATTAAAATCAAAAACGCGGTGCACCGCCATGATGAACGCCCGCTAGATGATGAGTGTGATTGCTACACTTGTCAAAATTTTAGTCGTGCGTACTTGCACCACTTGCACAAATGCGGGGAGATGCTCTCGGCACAGTTGGGCACGATTCATAACCTTAGATTTTATCAAAACTTAATGCAGGGCATTCGGGACAGCATTGAAAATGATAATTTTGATGAGTTTGTGGATGCGTTTTATGCCAAGCAAAACGCCCAAAATTAACCAATAGTCAATTCGCTAACTGCTACAGCCCCACTTTCCCAAGGCTTGCAAGGGCTTTGGGTAAGTGCGGGTAGGGCGTTTAAAAAATCTGCCCTATCACACAACCTTGCCCCTAGGCTCATCAAATGCGGATTTTCTAACTGACAATCCACAAGGTCAATTTCTGCTTGTTGGCATAAATGCATCAAACCCCAAAATGCCACTTTTGAAGCGTCCGTTTGTTTGTGAAACATGCTTTCCCCACAAAACAGCTTACCCAAATTAAGCCCATACAATCCACCAATCAGTTCGCTATTTTGTGGCACACCTTGCCAAACTTCCACGCTGACCGCCACGCCCAAGCGGTGCAATTCTTGATAAGCGTTTTTCATCTCATGCCCGATCCACGTCTCATCGCTATAAGCTCTAGGCTTGCTACAAGCGTCTATCACTTGGCCAAAGGCGTGATTGATGGTCAGTTGCCACGGTGATTTTTTGGCGGTGCGAATCAGTGATTTTTTGGGCTTAAAGTCGCTTGGGCTAATGACACAGCGGGGCGTGGGCGAAAACCAGCAAATCGGGTCATTTTCGCCAAACCACGGAAATACCCCCGAGCGGTAGGCGTGTAGTAGGGTGGCAGGCAGTAAATCCGCTCCTGTGCCTAAAAATCCGTCATCGTCAGCGTCTAGTTGTTCTATGGCAAAGGCAAAATCAATCGGGCAGGTGTCGGCAAGGGCGTGTAATTGGTCTAGGGTTAATTTCATAAATGGTGCAATAAAAGAAGTTGGGATAGGGCGTATTGAACATTCACTACACAAACCCTAAAAAATTAATGACTTAGCGAAGTTGATTTGTTTTTGTGCCAGCTGTTTACAAAATGGGCTAAATCTTAATTTTCTGCGTCAATAAACTTGCCAATACTCCAGTATTGCCTGCGTTTATTGACCTCGTGAGAAAACATGAGCAATTTGCGATTTATCTCATTTTTGCCGACAAAAGCGAAAGTGGGGCACACCCTAATAAAAAGACTTTAGATTTTAAAACAAGCCCCCATGATAGGCAATCATTTTTTAAATTTTGAGAATATCAATGTCAAACACCGAATATCGCCAACGCTTTTTTATCAATCATTCGCCTGTGCGTGGCGATGTGGTTAACTTATCCAATGCTTTTACCACGGTCATCGCCCAAAAAGCCTACCCCAAAGCCTTGCAAGCGCTACTTGGGGAAATGTTGGTTGCCAGCAGTTTACTTATCAGTACCCTAAAAATCAAGGGCAAGCTGTCCATTCAGCTACAAGCCATGAACGAGACATCACTGCTAAAATTTGCCGTGGCAGAGTGCGACCATACAGGGGCAGTGCGTGGCGTGGCGAGTTTTGTAGATGAAACTGATGATCAGCGTGCCATTTGGCAGGGGGCAAGCTGTAGTGATGACGCTTTTGCCCTGCTAGATAACGGTGTGCTGTTTATCAGCATACACCCCGAGACGGGCGACAGTTATCAGGGCATTGTTGAGCGTGTCAGCGACAGCTTATCTGAATGTTTAGCACATTATCAAAAGCAGTCGGCACAAATTCCCACACTGATTAAACTAGCAACCAATGAGCAAAACGCAGGCGGGATTTTGGTACAGCTACTTCCCCAAAGCGATGATGACAAAGCAAACGATCCTGACCTATGGGACAGATTGACCGCCTTAACCGATACCGTAAAGGCTGATGAGCTGACCGAGTTGCCTGCCAATGAAATCTTGTACCGTTTATATCATGAAGAAGAGGTGGTACTGCCTGACAGTGAAAGCCTGCACTTTGCCTGTACTTGCTCTAGTGAAAAAAGCCAAGGGGCAATCGTACAGCTGGGCGTAGAACAAGCCCTACAAATGGCAACCGAACATGGCGGTGCGTTGGCGTTGGATTGTGGCTTTTGTGGTAAAGAATATCGCTTTGATGCTAACGATATTGAAAATTTATTTACCTATAGTGAAAGCACTAAATAACTACTACTGCGTTACCAAAGCCCTTATGTACTACTTGTACACTGCGGGCTTTGTCGCCTTGTATTAATTATTCATTGCTTCCACTATAAGTGAATTAATATACCAAAATAAAAACCGTTATAAAATTATAACGATTTTTTAATTCATTTATTTATGTCTATCATGCAATAACTGCACGTCCGCAGGTTTTAATTTAAAATTACCCATGTCTTGCTCGCCCGAATAAGCATACATTAAGGCGGATGGATCGTCATTGTGGTCAATGTCCAAGGCATGACCCAATTCATGAGCCAAAGTTAATAACAGGTCATTGTGAGAGCTAAATTCATAAATATTGATTTCTCTGCCATTAAAAATACCTTTATGAAATTCTCTGGGGGTAAAGCGCTTATTGGCGTTTTCAATGACATCATTCATTTGCCGAGTATTTTCATTGAAGCTACTGACCGATGAATTAAATTTGGCTTGGTTTTGTTCATATTGGGCGGCTTTGCTGTCAAGCGTTTGTTTTTGGTATAGCAAGGCTTGACGCTCGGCATTTAATACGGCGTATTGGGTACCGTCTTGGGTTTGTGCCATTAGGTTTTGTACGTTATGAAAACGGGTTTGCCAGTGTTTAATCTCACTTTGTAGATTGATAAATTCTTGGTCTAAGGCTTCTCGATCGCTACGCAGTTTGCTGGACTGCTGTTCGTGTGATTGCACCATGCCGTCAATGGCAAATTTGGTGTTGCTGCGGGCGGTGCTTTCAGCTTGGCGTTCATCATAAATAAAATTAATGGTCAGCTGCGCCTTATCATCATAAACAAACCATTCTTGCCCCGTGCCGTCCGTCCAGATTTTTTCGGCTTGACGGCTTAGGGCTTTGACTTCGTTTTCTGTGACCCCAAAACGGCTGTCAATCTCACCAATGCGATAACGTACCCGAGTATCAAAAGGGTGTTTTAGCCGTGTCCAACCGTCATTATATTTGACTTGGGGGTGTAAATAATTTTGTATGGCAAAAAAACACATGATGCCCATAAGTACGAATAATAAAAGCGGTTTTTTCATTGTTTCCTAAATTAGAAATGTTGATAAATATATGCGATTTTTGTGCCAATTGAGAGCAGCTCAACCCAACCCATACACCACACAAATCATAAACGCCGCCACCGCAATCGCATAAAAGAACAGCCGCACGCCATTACCCACATGAAAATGAATGTCATGCAAGATATAATAAAAGCGGTGTACGCCATGCCACAATAGGGTAAAAATCAGCCCAGATAACACCACATAGACCAAAGGGTGAGCGATAAAATTATGTACCGCATGATAGAACTGCTCACCACTACCAAGCACACCCAAAGGAAGTAGCAAGCACATCACCAGCACCAAAGGGGCAAGGGTCAAAGCCGCGACCGTACCGCCCACAGAAAAAATGCCCCAGTAGAGTGGTTTTAGGTGTTTGGTTGTATTGTTGTTACTCATATCATTCCCCTTATGCAAGTTTAATTAGGCAAAGTACACTACCAGTCCAATCAGCACCACAAGTACGCCAAGCAAAGTCGCCCAGCTACCGACAATCAACAGATTGTCAGGGACAAACTTCTCACCTTGCTGAATGCGTACGGCTTTTGGCATGGCGGCAAACCATGTGGCACTGTTATACAAGCTAGCAACAATAACAATCACATGAAATAAAATCATCATCGGATGCGTCTGCGCGCTTAGCCACTCTTGCCAGTGGGTCAAATCCTTTGCCAGACTTGCCAAACCCCAAAACAGATTCAGTGCTTCTAGGGCGACAGGAATGGCGGTCAGCTCACGCAGCATATAGAGTTTAAAAAAGCGGTTTTCTTGGTACCAGTTGGCTGGTTGCTCTTTGATGTATGGTTTTCGTTGGCTCATGACTATCTCCCTATTTTATGATTTGCCGCCAAAAAGCGACATCGCCCAATATGGCATGGCGGCGGCTTTGCTTTGTTGGATTGCCCCTGCTGGGTCTACGTGTTTGGGGCATACTTCTGAGCAATAACCGACAAAGGTACATGGCCAAATGCCATTGGGGTCGTTTAGGGCGGTGAAGCGTTGTTTTGCCCCTGTGTCCCTGCTGTCTAGGTTGTAGCGGTGAGCCAGTGCCGATGCCGCAGGTCCCAAAAACTCGGCATTAAGCCCTACTTGCGGACAGGCTTGATAGCACAATAAGCAGTTAATGCACATGGTGTACTGCTTAAATTTGGCAAGCTGTTTGGGTGTTTGGGTGTATTCCTTGTCCTTTGGGGGCATGGCGTTGATGATGTAGGGCTTGATGCTCTCTAGCTTTTCCATAAAAGGATTCATATCAATGATTAAATCCTTTTCAATGGGCATTTGGTCTAAGGCACCGATTTGGATACGCCCAAGAGCTGCATAATCACGCACAAAGGTTGAGCAGGCGAGCTTTGGCACACCATTAACAACCATACCACACGAGCCACACACTTCCATACGGCAGGACCAGCGAAAACTTAGGTCAGGGGCGAAGTTGTCTTTGATGTAGAGTAGTGCGTCCAAAATGGACATATCCTGCGACCACGGCACGCTAAATTCTTGAAACCACGGCTCATCGTCCACATCAGGGCGATAGCGAGCCACAGCAACGGTAATGGTGCTGACGGTTTCTGCTGGGATTTTTTCTGTTGGCATGGTATCGGTAGTTGTCATAATTTTCCCCTAATATTATCGGCTTTTATCGGCTATTTTTCATTGGCTTGTTCGCCCGCTTTACCATAGACCCTTTGTGCTGGCTGGGATTTGGTAATGGTAACAGGGGCGTAGCTGATGACAGGGGTATTTTTGACTTGATAATAAGCCAAAGTATGCTTTAAAAACTCGCTGTCATTACGCTTGTCATAGTCAAGACGTTGGTGCGAGCCACGAGACTCAGTACGAGCATCGGCACTATAAATCATCGCTTCGGCAACGTCTAGCAAGAAACCAAGCTCAATCACGGTTAGCCAATCGGTATTAAAAATTAGTCCGTGGTCGTTTACCTTGACGTGTTGGTAACGAGCCTTTAATTCGCTGATTTTGGCAATCGCCTTTTGACAGTCTTCACCACTGCGATAAATACCGATGTGGCTGTCCATTAGTATGCCAAGCTCATTACGAATGGCAACAGGACTCTCGGTGCCGTCCGTGCGGTTAAGTAGCTCAAAATACGGCTGATAGGCATTTTTGGCAAGGCTTGCGATGTCGGCTGTTGGGCTGGTAGATTTGGCAAATTGTAGCGCCTTTTCGCCAGCGACCTTGCCAAAGACAGACAGCTCGGTCAAGGAGTTCGAACCTAAGCGGTTTGCCCCATGTAGCCCCACAGACGCACATTCCCCAACCGCAAACAGCCCTGATAGCGGTGTATGACAATCAATGTCTGTCTTAATACCGCCCATAGTATAGTGAGCTGTAGGACGCACAGGAATGGGGTGATGTACAGGGTCTACGCCGACGAATTTTTGTGCCAATGAGCGGATAAAGGGCAAACGTTCATTAATGTAGCTTTCGCCCAGATGACGCAGGTCTAGGTGTACAACCGCCCCACGTGCGGTGTTTATGGTGCGTCCCTTTTTCCATTCGTGGTAGAAGGCTTGCGATAGGCGGTCTCTAGGGCCTAGCTCCATGTATTTGTTTTTGGGTTCGCCGATTGGTGTTTCTGGCCCTAGACCATAGTCTTGTAGATAGCGGTAGCCGTCTTTGTTGGTCAAGATACCGCCTTCACCACGACAACCTTCGGTCATAAGAATGCCAGAACCCGGTAAGCCTGTGGGGTGATATTGTACAAACTCCATGTCTTGTAGCGGCACACCATGACGATACGCCAGTGCCATGCCGTCCCCTGTGACAATACCGCCATTGGTGTTGTACTGGTACACTCGTCCTGCACCGCCTGTGGCGATAATCACGCTTTTGGCACGAAAGGCGCGCACCACACCACGCCCCATATCAAAGGCAAGCACGCCTTGCACGCTGTCATTGTCCACCAATAAATCAAGAGCAAAATGCTCATCAAAGCGTTTGATACTGGGGTATTGCAAGGACGTCTGAAACAGCGTATGCAGGATATGAAAGCCTGTCTTGTCCGCAGCAAACCATGTTCTGGGGATTTTCATACCGCCAAAGCGTCTGACATTGGCACGCCCGTCAGGCAAGCGTGACCACGGACACCCCCAATGCTCCAGCTGTATCATCTCGCCTGTGGCATGCTCCACAAAGTACTGCACCACATCTTGATCGCAGAGCCAGTCGCCCCCTGACACCGTGTCATTAAAGTGATTGTCAAGGCTATCATCATCCCGCACCACGCCAGCGGCGCCCCCTTCAGCGGCGACCGTATGGCTACGCATGGGATAGACCTTGGAGATTAGGGCGATTTTGCTGGTGGGGGACGTGCGGGCAATCTCAATGGCGGCACGCAGTCCAGCACCGCCTGCACCAATGATGGCGATGTCGGTGTCGATGATGTCAATGTCGGGGAAGTTGTGGCTTTGGGTTGGCATGGGCTACTCCCAGTGGGTTGTCATTTATTACTTGATTGTAACATATTAGAAAAGCCAAAGACATAGCATTCTTTGGCTTTTAATGAACAGTCAGTCGCTGTTTGAAGGGGGCGATTTTAAGAAAAAATTTTAGGATAACAATTTAAAAAAATGTTCTCGATAATGACGCAGTTCCCGAATAGAATCTCTGATGTCATCAAGTGCCAAATGCGCCCCACCTTTTTGGTAAGTACTGGCAATATCAGGGCGCCAGCGGTAGCACAGCTCTTTGATGCTTGAGACATCTAGGTTGCGATAATGAAAATAGGCTTCTAATTCTGGCATTTGCCGTGCCAAAAAACGCCTATCTTGACAAATGGAATTACCACACATCGGCGAGATGCCTTTATCTACCCATTTACTTAAAAATTCAATCGTGGCACTTTGTGCATCCGCCAAAGTTACTTGACTGCGGCGCACACGATCAATCAGCCCTGATTGTCCGTGTTGGGTTTTATTCCAGTCGTCCATGCCATTTAGTACGGTATCGGGGACTTTAATGGCCAATACTGGGCCTTCAGCAAGGATATTGAGATTATCATCGGTGATGATGGTGGCAATCTCAATGATCTCATCTTTTTGGGTGTCTAAACCTGTCATCTCAAGGTCGATCCAAATGAGGGCTTTTTTGGGGGTTTGGCTGGGTTTGGGGTGTATGATAGGGCGTTTTTGCATATAAATTTCTTAAAATAACAAGCTGTCAAATCAGCTAAAATGTTGTGGTTTTTCATCATACACATGAGCATGATATTGCCCTGCTTGGCGGTGCATAAAACTGGCGATACCCGCTTGAATCATATGCTCACCAATATGGCGTAAATTTTCTTGTCCGATCAGATCTTTAACGCTGTCGGCAAAGTTAATGCTGACCAAGACTTCATCATTGCCCATTTCTTTTAAAACCAACGTGCCATCATCACGCTCAACAAATTCCAAAAAGGCTTCTTTGGTGATGAGTTTGCGCTGTTTGTCTTGGGCTTCTTGTAGCTTTTGTTCTAACTCTTGAAAAAATTCATCATCAGTGGTCATGGTGTTTTCCTTTTATAAGACTACCCCCTAAAATCGGGGCAGATTTGGGCTTTTCAAGATTTACCGCCAATAACGCAGTTTGGCAAGCATAAATAATAGCCCCACAAACATACCCAAATAATACGCCATTTTAACATCAAAGCTGTCATCACGGTACTTTAAAGGCATACTAGCAAGAGCAGTCAGGGCAGGAAATAAGATGAGATACAACACCCAATTTTCTAAAATATGCAACACACCTTGCCATGTGTCGCTCCCGCCATAACGATAACCTGACAAACTCACAAGCATGACGGCAACGATTAGCGTTAAGGCAAGCCCTTTGGGTACGTCTTTAGGCACGGCACAATCAGGCAGTATTTGACTAATTTTCAACTGTATTGCCCCATCATGGTTAAAATCATCACACAAGACAATAGTAGCCCCAGTGTCCACGCATTACGGGTTTGAATGTGAGTGCCTGTAAATTTGTTCATCAGTTTTGAGCCTGCGGTAATTAAGGCAGGAAACACAATCAAAAAGAACGACAATACTACGACAGCGTGGCGTGCCACTTCTGCCATGCCATCGCCCACCAACAGACGAAAGCCATAACCCATCAAAGTCAAAAGCAGGGCAAAAATGGTCAGCCCAATGGTTACGCCAAGGGGGACTAAGTTTTTGGGCGTGTCTTGTATGGGTGTGGTCTGTGTGTCAGAAGTAGAAATGTCGCTCATGGACGCACCTTGGCAAGTTCATCACGCATTTGGCTAATGGCTATTTTATAATTGGCTTGATTAAAAATCGCTGATCCTGCCACAAACATATCTGCCCCGGCTTCAGCAATGAGGCCGATATTTTGCGCATTAACACCGCCATCAACTTCTAAGCGAATGTCTCGTCTGCTGTCGTCTATGAGCTTGCGTACGGTGCGAAGTTTGTTAAGCGTGCTGTCAATAAACTTTTGACCGCCAAACCCGGGGTTTACGCTCATAAGTAGAATTTGATCCACTTTATCTAGGGTGTGTTCTAGGTAGTGTAAGGGCGTGGCAGGATTAAACACCAATCCGCATTTTGCCCCACCATCTTTGATAAGTTGTAAACTGCGGTCAATGTGCTGTGTGGCTTCGGGGTGAAAAGTGATGATGTCTGCCCCTGCCTTTAAAAAGGCTTCAATCATGCCATCAACGGGCGTAACCATCAAATGTACATCAATGGGGGCACTAATGCCATAGTCTTTTAGGGCACTACAAATCATCGCCCCAAAGGTTAGGTTGGGTACATAATGGTTATCCATCACGTCAAAATGCACCACGTCCGCCCCAGCGTCTAGCACCGCTTGCACGTCATCACCAAGACGAGCAAAATCAGCAGATAAAATGGACGGGGCGATAAGGTAGGGTAATTGGCTCATGGTGGCTCTTTATCAGGTGTTACAAGGGAAAGTCTCTTATGATAGCAAATTTTACCCTTTGGCGAAAGGTGATTATATCAAGAAATAAGAAATAAAGTTTAAGGATTTTTATATAAATCAAAATGTTACTAATTTTTTGCAGAGAAATATAAACTGCCTCTTGTAATTTATTCGTTTTTTATATATTATCATCAGTAAATCAGATAAATAACTCAATAGGAGCATGAAAGATGAAACTTATCAGTGTCATTTTAAAGCCCTTTAAGCTAGATGATGTGCGTGAAAGCCTTTTTGAGCTTGGCGTACAAGGTATGACGGTCAGTGAAGTTAAGGGTTTTGGTCGTCAAAAGGGGCATACTGAAATGTATCGTGGTGCAGAGTATGTGGTGGATTTTCTACCCAAGATTAAACTAGATATTGCGGTCACGGATGATATGGTTGAGTGTGTGATACATGCCATCATGACCACAGCACGTACAGGCAAGATTGGTGATGGTAAGATTTTTGTTTTGCCGATGGATGATGTAATACGCATTCGCACTGGTGAAATGGGTGATTTGGCAATTTAATTAGGGGAGTGAATGATGAAAAAACTGTTAATAGCATGGCTACTCTTACCAAGCTGTGTGTATGCTAGTGATGGCGCCGTGTTAAACACAGGCGATACCGCTTGGGTGCTCGTTTCGACCGCCTTTGTGCTGATGATGACTGTGCCAGGACTTGCGTTGTTTTATGCGGGCATGGTGCGTAAAAAGAACATGCTTTCCACCATGATGCACAGCTTTGGAGCGGCTGCGGTGGTGTCGGTGCTGTGGGTGCTGATTGGTTATTCGTTGGCGTTTGGCAGTAGTAGCGTGAATGGTTTTGTGGGGGATTTGCGGTTTGTTTTGTTGCATAATATCGCCCTAAGTGATGTCACGGGCAGTATTCCTACGCTACTATTTGTGATGTTTCAGATGACCTTTGCGGTAATTGCGGTGGCGATTTTTTCGGGGTCGCTTGCAGAGCGGATAAAGTTTGGCTCGTTTTTGTTGTTTTGTGCCTTGTGGCTTGTGCTTGTCTATGCCCCTGTTTGTCATTGGGTGTGGGGCGGTGGTTGGCTGACGGGCGATGCGTTAGACTTTGCAGGCGGGACGGTGGTTCATGTCAATGCAGGCGTGGCGGGGATTGTGCTGGCTGTACTGCTTGGCAAACGTCGTGGCTATGGGCGTGAGTTTTTAGCCCCTGCAAATCTAACTTTAACGCTGATTGGTACGGGACTGTTATGGGTGGGCTGGTTTGGCTTTAATGGTGGCTCGGCATTGGGGGCAAATGCGTCTGCGGCTATGGCGATACTGGTGTCGCAAGTGGCAGCGGCGGTTGGGGCACTGACTTGGCTACTTGCCGAAAGACTGCACCGTGGTAAAGCGTCCGCACTGGGCGGGGCATCAGGGGCGATAGCGGGACTGGTGGGCATCACGCCTGCGGCAGGGTTTGTGGACGTGGGCGGGGCAATGGCGATTGGGCTTTTGACCGCTGTGGGCTGCTTTTTTAGCATTACAGTATTAAAGCGTAAACTGGGCGTTGATGACAGTTTGGACGCTTTTGGTTTGCATGGTGTAGGCGGTATCATTGGGGCAGTTTTGACAGGGATTTTTGCCAGTCCTGCGGTCATGGGTCAGGCGCCCACGCATGGTTTTTGGCTACAAATGTGGCACCAAATTGAAGGGGTGCTGGCGGTCATGGCATATTCGGGAGCGGTCACGCTTATCATCGGGCTTGTCATCAAACGCACTTTGGGTCTGCGTGTCAGTGATGAAGATGAATATCAAGGGCTGGATTTGGCACTGCATGGCGAAAAAATTGGCGATTGATGTTTTGTTGGACTGATTAAAATCATTCCTTGGTGGTAAGCTTAGGAATGATTTTGCTTTTATGTTCAATTTGAAATTAATTTAATTTTCCTTTACAATCAAATGTGCTCAAAACAAAAGGAAAACCCTATGACTAAATCCCCAAAACGCATTCTCATCGACCAAGACGGTGTGCTTGCTGATTTTGAGCAGGGTGTACAGCTTGCGTGGCTTGAGAAGTTTGGTGTCAAGCTACCGCCTTTACCAAATGGTCGCAAGAGCTTTTATTTGGCGGACGATTATCCACAGTTTAAGGACGAATTGCGAGCGATTTATGCAAGTCAAGGATTTTTTGGGCATTTACCGCCCATCACTGGGGCGATTGAAGCTTTAAAGGAATTACTACAAGCAGGACACGATGTACGCATCTGCACCGCCCCGATCAACGCTTACCGCCACTGTGTTACTGAAAAATTTATGTGGGTGGAAAAGCACCTAGGCTATGACTGGACGCACCGCATTATCCTAACCAAAGACAAAACGTGGGTACAGGGCGATATTTTGATTGATGACAAACCTGAAGTTGCAGGTACGCTTCGTCCCATGTGGACGCATTGGCATTATGATTATTCTTATAATGCTCATTTGCCAAATCGTAAGATAACGTGGGCGGATAGGGTAAGTTGGGCGACATTATTAGAAGATTAACCCATTCCAAAAAGTTATCAAATTTATAAAAATCATAAATTAGATTTATTCTTTGAGTGTGCTATAATCATCTAAAATTTCAATTTTAACCATTCGGAGACAACAATGACAGGCAAAACCCTTTACGATAAATTATGGGATGACCATTTGGTCAAACAGCGTGATGACGGCTCAAGTCTGATTTATATTGACCGCCAGTTATTGCACGAAGTCACAAGCCCGCAAGCCTTTGAAGGGCTACAACTTGCAGGGCGTAAGCCGTGGCGCTTGAGTGCCAATATCGCTACCCCCGACCACAACGTCCCAACTTCTATCAATGAGCGTGCCAAAGGCATTGCAGGTATTGAAGATGACACATCACGCATACAGGTGCAGACGCTTGATGACAACTGCAAGGCGTTTAATGTGGTGCAGTTTGGTATCAATGACGTGCGTCAGGGTATCGTCCATGTGGTAGGCCCTGAGCAGGGCTTGACCTTACCAGGTATGACTGTGGTCTGTGGCGACAGTCATACAGCGACACATGGGGCGTTTGGTTGTTTGGCTCATGGTATTGGTACGTCCGAAGTAGAACACGTCCTTGCCACGCAGTGCCTAGTGCAAAAAAAGATGAAAAATATGCTGGTGCGTGTGGACGGCAAACTTGGCAAAGGTGTAACCCCAAAGGATGTGGTGCTGGCAATCATCGGTAAAATCGGCACAGCAGGCGGTACAGGTCATGCCATTGAGTTTGGCGGACAAGTGTTCCGTGATATGTCAATGGAAGGGCGTATGACGGTGTGTAATATGGCGATTGAAGGCGGTGCCAGAGTGGGTTTGGTCGCTGTTGATGACAAGACCATTGACTATGTCAAAGGTCGCCCCTATGCCCCAACAGGCGATGATTGGGAGCGTGCGGTTGCCTACTGGAAGACCTTGCATTCTGATGATGATGCCAAGTTTGACACCGTGATTGTCATGCAAGGCGAAGACATTGAGCCGCAAGTATCGTGGGGTACGTCGCCTGAGATGGTGGTGGGCATTAGCCAAAATGTGCCGACGCTTGATGATGCTCGTGATGACATCCAAAAAAGCGACTGGACACGTGCTTACCAATACATGGGGCTAACTGCAGGGCAATCGCTTGGCGATATCAGCCTAGACCGTGTGTTTATCGGCTCATGCACCAACTCACGCATTGAAGACATTCGTGCGGCGGCGGACGTGGTAAAAGGGCGTAAAGTCGCCAGCACCATTAAACAAGCGATGGTGGTGGCAGGCTCTGGACTGGTCAAAGAGCAAGCAGAAAAAGAAGGCTTGGACAAGGTTTTTATAGAAGCGGGCTTTGAATGGCGTGAACCAGGGTGCTCAATGTGCCTTGCCATGAACGCTGATAAACTGCAAGCAGGCGAGCATTGTGCCAGCACGTCCAACCGCAACTTTGAAGGTCGTCAAGGCAATGGCGGACGCACGCACCTAGTCAGCCCAGCGATGGCGGCGGCGGCGGCGATTGCAGGGCATTTTGTGGATGTGCGGACGTTTTAAATTGGTTAATTTAAGGGGTGATGAGCTGTAATGACTTGTTGCCCTCAGTTATCAATTAAGTAAAAAGGATAAATCATGAAAATATTAACTCTGCATATTCAAGATGATTTTATGCCTGTATTTATGAAAATGATTGCTGGATTTAATCAAGAAATTCATATTGATGAGTTAAATGTCAATAAAAAATCATTAGCTGATGACTGTTTTGGTGCATGGCAAGATGATAGAAGTGCCGATAAGATTATAGCTGATATAAAAAATCCGTTCACCCTGAACTTGTTAGTTGGTAAACGGTTTTGATTAAAACTGAATATATTTTAGTAAGGAGCAACCCATGAACCCATTAGCAGGCAACCCTTTTTTAAACGTGCGTCAGCCCCAGCAAAACTTAGGTACAATGAGCCTATTTTGTGCGGACATTGCCGATGAAAGCATTTTAAGCAATGATTATGTGGCGAATATTTGGGGTTATACGGGCGAAAATATCAGCCCAGAGTTACAATGGAAAAACGCCCCTGAAGGCACTAAAAGCTTTGCTTTAACCATGTACGACCCCGATGCCCCAACAGGCTGCGGCTGGCATCATTGGAGCGTGTTTAATATCCCAAGCGATTGGACAAGTTTGCCAAAAAATGGCTCAAACAGCTTTGGGCATGGCATTGTGGAGCTGATGAATGACGCAGGCTTAAAAGGCTTTATTGGCGCATTTCCGCCCAAAGACGACATGCCACACCGCTATATCTTTGCCTTATATGCTCTAAATGATGTGCTAGATTTGCCTGATAGTATTAGCCCTGCGGTATTGGGTTTTAATTTAAATGGTAAAGTATTGGCAACGGCTCAATTAACTGCTTATTATAG